>ENA-OUVC01000037-OUVC01000037.1-marine-metagenome-genome-assembly--contig:-NODE-37-length-100334-cov-5.828391_pt1 | contig 100334 bp, 104 predicted proteins | sample MGYA00248622_ERZ508571 | MGnify/ENA primary metagenome ERZ508571 (study PRJEB26236, sample SAMN06267175) | marine metagenome | isolation source: Columbia River Estuary | place: USA:Columbia River... | reverse complement strand
CAACCAATCCAGCTAAAGATGCTGCGATGATTTTGGCGTACAGAACCGTGCTTCTCTTCGGTGTTACAAGGAAGGTTCCTACCGCAGTACCATGGCGGAATTCATTGGTCATAATCAGAATTCCCATGATTAAAGCAAAGAGATATCCGCCTGCAGCATTGGCAAATACTGCGTTAATACCTTCAGGCGTGGAGGTGCCCGAGAAACCCATTCCCATTCCTTCGGTCTCCGAATTCAATACAACAATGGGAGCGACCGTACCGAGGGCAGCAAATATTCCTGACCAAAGTAGCAACAGCCAATTAGCTCGAAGATAAATCAGCTTACGGAGTTCTGATTGAAGTAACTCGCTCATGCGCTTCTCCTCATGGTTAGTTCGAGAAACGCTTCCTCCAAGGACTTGCCTTGACGAATTTCATCAATTGTTCCTTGTGCCACGAGTACTCCGCGATTGATGATCATCACATCATCAACGGTGTTCTGCATCTCTGCTAATTGGTGTGAGGAAACGAGAATTGTGCGACCTTCAGCAGCCAACTTCTGAACAAACTCTCGAAGCCAGACAATTCCTAGTGGATCAAGTCCATTTGCTGGTTCATCAAGTACCAAGATTTCAGGATCGCCCAACATGGCAATAGCAAGAGAGAGACGTTGCTTCATTCCAAGAGAGAAACCTTTGGTTCGTTTATGTGTAGCTCCTTCGAGGTCAACAATCTTGAGAACTTCTTCGATTCGAGCAAAATCAATTCCAGATGCACTCGCCATGACTTTGAGATTCTGCATCGCAGTTAAACCTGGGTTCGCTAATTCGTCTGATTTGTTTTTTGCCCAAAATCCATTTTTCAAGTAATCGTGTTCGAGGGAAGAATGTGACTGAATTTGTCCGTAACCACAATGGTGATTCGTCAACAAAAGTCCCTGATTTGAAACCAACTCTGCCGTACATCCGCCACCAAATTGCAAGATGGCATCTTTCATACTTGTCGAATTAACGCTGTATATATCAGACGCTGAAAGTTTCATTCCTTTCGCCTTCATATCCGACTCAAATGCCGCAATCAACGATGGAATGAGCATTCCTTCTTCCGCGAAGGAGAAAAGTGCTTTTGCTACAAAGACAAGCGTGAATGCGTAGCGCAAAAAGTTTGATTTCATAAGTTCATTTTAGTGTGGCTAAGATACGACGATTTCAGATAGACACAATAGCAAAATCAAAGCACAATAATTACGTATCTTTGCGCCACATTTGACCATATGCGCATATTCGAAGGACTTACCGATTTATCCCACATCAAAAATGCAGTCGTAACGATTGGCACATTTGACGGGGTGCATTTAGGTCACCAAGAAATCCTGAAAACACTCATTGCCGAAGCAGAAAAATGTGAGGGAGAAAGTGTTTTATTGACTTTTTACCCGCATCCTCGAATGGTGCTATTTCCAGAACAAACAGATTTGCAGTTATTGCAGACTCAAGCAGAAAAACTAGAAAAACTCGCATCCATTGGCTTGCAAAATGTGGTAATTTATCCGTTTTCCAAGGAATTCGCTGACCTTTCTGCGGAGCGATTTGTGGAAGAAATTTTAATCAAAGGACTGCAAGCGAAAATGGTGATTATTGGGTACGACCACCAATTTGGACATAATAGAGAAGGAAACCTAGCCTTTTTGAAGCAATATGCGGAGAAAGGATTTTTTGATTTACGTGAGATTCCAGCAGAGCAAATCGATGAAGCAAACATTTCCTCTTCAAAAATTAGAAAGGCTATTTTGGGAGGAGAAATATCCACTGCAAATTCCTTCCTTGGTTCCCCATTTGAATTGAGTGGTACCATTGTCAAAGGATTACAAAATGGAAGGAACATCGGATTTCCAACAGCGAACATTCGCATTGACGATCAACAGAAAATCATTCCAGCAACGGGTGTTTATGCTGTAGAAATGGATGTCGCAGGCACATCTTGTCGTGGTATGATGAACGTTGGATGGCGTCCAACCATTGAGGAAGAGAAGCTCGAACGCAAAATCGAAGTTCATTTATTTGATTTTCAGAAGGAAATTTATGACGAAGTTTGTCAAATTCGTGTCCTACAGTTTGTCCGTGCTGAACATAAATTCCCTAACTTAGAAGCATTAAAAGTCCAAATACAACGAGATGAAGAAACTGTTCGCACTTATTTTTCTACTGCTCAGCTTTCTTAACTATGCTCAACTGAACCACGGTAAAATTTACATGTGGAATGAGGTAAGCGGTGCTAATCCAGATACCATTCACGCGATTTCATTTGAGAAATATAAAGTAGACTCCTTACCTAAGGAATTATGGAACTTTACCAATTTGACTTTTCTGAATCTAGAAAAAAATCAATTGTCCCACTTGCCGGAGGAGTTGGCAAACTTAGGTCAACTGACGGAATTAAACATAAGTAAGAATAAGTTTACCATCTTTCCTTTAATCATTTGTCAATTACCCAAGTTGCAAAAATTAAATGCGTCAAGAAATCGAATTGGGTCCATTCCAAATCAAATTGCCAATTGTCAGCATCTTCAACTACTTGATTTTTACGACAACATCATCGAGGATTTTGGGACGGGAATTTTTAGTTTAGTTGAACTGAAAACCTTAAATATTGAAGGAGTGATGTATGGAACAAATTTCGCAGATGACCTGAAACGAAAACTCCCCAATGTGAAAATCTTACTTGATCCACCCTGTAAATGTTTGAACTAAAATTGTTCTATGTGTATCTGTTGTCCGTCGGGCACGTGAAACTATTTCCTAACTTCGTGTAAAACATCAATTTTGGATCTCATTAACCTTATTTTTCGACTCGGTGTACTCTTCGCAATCTATGGATTCCTATGGTTTTTCATTGAACTGGCACTCAAATTACTGATTGGCGGACGCAAGCGCACGCTTGGGGAAATCTATTTGATTAAAACCGTTAAGTACTTATTTCTCGTAAACGTTACCTTTCTCTTTTGTTTAGAACAACAAGACGAGCCTGTTTCCCAAGTAAATTACGTGAGTCTAGTTCCGAGCTTCATTATTTTGATGGTCTACTTCTTAGGAAAATTGCAACAAAAAGAACAGCGCATTCAAATGATGACAAACTTCACACAAGGAATGCAAGAGGTGCCTTTTAATCGACAGTGGGAGTTGGTACTAATTATCATGAGTGGTTTTGCCTTTGCCGGACTCGTATTTTACCCACAGATTTCAGAAAACGCCGTTTCCCATTGGTTTCAGCGAAGCATCGTGGATATCGAGAATACCGTACTCATTGGCTTTGTGTTCAAAGCAATTGGATTCTTTTTCCTGATCGGATTATTCTTCAAAATGTTGAATGCCCTGAATTACATCATTTCAGGAAAACCGATGGTGAATGTCCGAACTGGATTTACTAATAAAAAAGGAGCGAACGACGACTCTTTTGATGATTTTGAAGAAATCGATGACAATAAACTCTCAGAATAATGTCGCACTTTGATGAAAAAGAATTAATAGAACTTTCGAATGAAATCATTCATTCATTGACTAAGTTAGTCCTAGGCGAAAAACCGGGATTCTTGGCGGGAAGTGTCTATAAAAAAATGGAAATACATCCACGCTTGAGTACGATGAAGTCGCTATACGCCAGCTTCGTGATGGATTTTAAAGGATCGTATGAGGATGCTTCAAGCTTAAAAAAGCTCACAGATTTTCGCTACGAAATCGTGGAATTATTTGATTCCGAATCTCCTATCGAACACTAATTGATTGCAATGGACTATTCTTTAGGAAAAGCGTATAAATTATGCAGTATCAAACGTATTGATCGTTTGTTTTCCGAAGGGAAGAGGCTAAAAGCGTATCCGATTACGGTGATGTTCCAAGAAACCGATGAAGAGATGGAACATTCTTTTCAAGTGCTTTTTTCAGTTCCAAAAAAAAGACTGAAACATGCGCATGATCGAAATTATGTCAAACGGTGTTTTCGAGAAATTCTGCGCTTAAATAAAGCTACTTTGGAAAATCACTTGATAAAGTGCAATAAAAAAATCAATTTTGCGCTCATCTATCAATTGAATGAACGAATTCCCTATGTGGAATTGGAACAAAAATTGCTAGGCGCTATCACTAAACTAATCAGCGAAATAAAAGATGAAAAATAAATTGCAAGCGATCATTTGGATCCTCCTTACCTGTATCACACTTCAAACCTCATGGGCACAATCCAATGGATTCGAGACCTTGAAAAGTTTGGAACTCATGGATCAAATTTACGAGAACCTTGATTTATATTTTGTGGATGAACCTCAAAACGGAAAGTTATCGAAGACGGCGATTGATGCGATGCTCAAAGAACTGGATCCATACACCGTTTACTACCATGAGTCGAACATCGAAGATTACCGACTCTTAACGACAGGTCAATACGGTGGAATCGGGGCATTAATTCGTCAAATGGGAGATTACACGTTTATTGCCGAGCCCTACGAAGATTGTCCAGCGGCAAAAAGCGGCATCAAAGCTGGAGATAAAATTTTGACCATTGACGGAAAAAACATGGCAAAGAAAACAACAGATGAGGTTTCAGATGCCTTGAAAGGACCTAAAGGAACGAGTATCGAAGTGGAGATTGAACGAAAAGGGGAAGGAAAAAAGAAAATCACCATTGCTCGCGATGAAATTAAGATTCCAGATGTGCCATATTTTGGCATGTTGAAAGACGATGTTGGCTACGTGAAATTGAATAGTTTTACGCAAACTGCTTCTGCCGATGTCAAAAATGCGATTCAGAAATTACAAGCTGATGGAGCCAAACAGATGGTCTTAGATCTTCGAGGAAACGGTGGTGGACTGCTCATCGAGGCGGTGAAAATTGTGAATTTCTTTGTGCCGAAAAATCAAGTAGTAGTAACCACAAAAGGGCGCGTCAAAGAAGAAAATCGTGTTTACACAACATTGGAAGAACCGTTTGTACAAGAAATGCCGCTAGCTGTTCTCGTCGATGGTGGTTCCGCATCGGCAAGTGAAATTGTTTCCGGGTCATTACAGGATTTAGACCGCGCAGTCATTATTGGTGAAACCAGCTTTGGAAAAGGCTTGGTACAAAGAACCTATGATTTAAAATACGGCTCCAAAATTAAAATCACGATTGCGAAATATTACACACCTTCCGGACGCTGTGTGCAACGATTGGAGTATTATGACAAAGAAAACAATGCCAAAGTAAAGGAAATTCCAGATTCATTGTTGAAGTCCTTTCAAACAAAAAACGGACGAAAAGTGATCGACGGACGCGGGATTGAACCGGACATAAAAGTGGAAAGTCCAGATTTGAGTCGTTTAACAGCAGTGCTACTTACGAGCAACTGTGTCTTTAATTATGCTACAGATTATGTATTGGCGCATCCGACGGTTGCCACGGCAGCGGACTTTAAATTGTCAGATGAAGAATACCTAGATTTTCAAAAATACGTCTTGGCTCAAGAATTCAAATACACGACAGCTTCCGAGGAATCGTTGAAAAAAATGAAGGAAACGGCTGAAAAGGAAGGGTATTTCGAAGAAATTAAAGCAGATTACGAGGACATGATATCGAAGGTAACTCCATCAAAAGAAAGAGACCTTCAGAAATTCAAGGCAGAAATTTCGGAAATGTTGGAAAATGAAATTATTTCTAGGTATTACTTTCAGAAAGGAAGAACAGTTGCATCGCTCAAAAATGACATCGTAGTTCAACGTGCGGTGCAAGTTTTGACAAATTCAACAGAGTACAATACTATTTTGAAAAAATAAGCGTTAGACTCTTATGTTGAAACGCTATTTCGGACCTCAAATTCATCACAGGGTACATTTTTTTGTGCTTTCCTTGTTTATTATAGGAGTCGTTTGCAGCAAATTTTTAATGTCCATGGGACTTCTCTTGGGCGTTTTGAATCTCTTGCTGGAAGGAAATTTCAACTCCTATTATCAACGACTTCGAGTGAACCCACTGGTTCTGTTCATTCTTGTTTTCTATGGATTTCATCTTTTAGGGTTATTTTGGACGAGTAACCTTGACTATGGCTTAGACGATATCCGTAAGAAAACATCTTTATTGTTGATTCCGATCATCGTTGGCGCACATTCCATTCCGAGTCCAAAACGATGGACCAAACTCATTCACTTCTTTATTTTGACTTTGGTGATTACCGCCAGCATCAATTTAATTGCCTATCACTTTTTTGCCGAAAAATTGAACTTAATCGACATTCGAGACATGTCCTTATTTGGTTCCCACATCCGCTATGGAATCCTCATGGGAATTGGACTAGCCTTTTGCTTGGAACGATTGTATCAAGGTGCAAAATATCGAAATGGATTCATTGCCAGTGCGCTTTTCTTTTTATTGTACACCTTTTACAGTCAAGTGTTATCCGGAGTCATTGCCGTAGTCATTGTACTTGGTGGACTCCTCTTTTTTGTTCTTTGGCAACGAAGACAATTCATTTTCCTCATCAGCAGCGTCCTTGTTTTAATTCTTGGATCGACGGCTTTGATTTATTATTTGTCCCAGCCAGTGAATTACCCAATTCCATGTGTGGAGCAATACGACGAAATGGAGTCTGCTTGGAATCTGCGTTCTACTTTGAATTACGATAGCTTGGACAAACGCAAACAACCCGTTGCTTCTACCTTAGAACGGTATTTATCCTCCAAAGGACTTTGCGCTAATACAAAGGGAGTACAAACATTGACAAATAAGGATATCCAATTCATCGAAACAGGATTTGCAGATGTTCATGAAACATACGGTGGAATTCAAGCGCGCTTATTAGACATTCGTTACCAGCTTCATCACGCTTCGAATCCATCGGGACATTCCATTTTGGAACGTATAGAATATTGGAAAAATGCATGGGCCATCATTGAAAACCATTGGATGTTAGGTGTTGGAACGGGAGATGTCGACGATGCAATGCAGGAAATGTACAACAAACGTCAGTCACCACTGACTCCCGAACGACGTCTGCGCGCGCACAATTCCTATTTAACGTACTATCTAACATTTGGAATTTTAGGCTTTTTGTTTTTCCTGTTTTTTCAACTGAAATTCATCATCCAACAATGGAAATGGCAGCAACGGGTTGGATTTCTCTTTGGCTTGATTGCCTTGGTCACTTTTCTCTTTGAAGATACGCTCGAGTCCCAGATGGGCATAACCATGTTTGTGTTTTTCTACGCGGTATTTTCAAGGAAAATCACAAGTAAGTAGATACGTCCTTGATTTTTATTAACTTCGCTTTGCGATGTCAATAGAAGTAAAAAACCTGTTTAAATATTACGGAGAACAAGCCGCAGTGCGGGATGTAAGTTTCTCTGTAAACAAAGGTGAGATTGTAGCTTTTTTAGGCCCAAATGGAGCTGGAAAATCTACCACCATGAAAATCATGACAGGATACATTCCTGCAAGTTCCGGTGAAGTATACATTGGTGGAATCAAAGTCGATGTAGATGAACTGAAAACCCGTCAAATGATTGGGTATTTACCGGAGAACAATCCACTTTATGTGGACATGTACGTCCGTGAATATCTCGAATTTGTTGGACGCATTTACAAGGTGAAAAACTTGAAAGCGCGCGTAGCAGAAATGGTACATGCGGTCGGACTTGATGTCGAGCAAAACAAAAAAATCGGTGCTTTATCCAAAGGATACCGTCAACGTGTTGGATTGGCACAAGCCATCATTCACGATCCAGAAGTCCTGATTCTCGATGAACCAACTACAGGATTAGACCCCAATCAGTTGGTGGAAATCCGTGAGTTGATTCGTCAAATCGGAAAACAAAAAACGGTATTGCTTTCGACGCATATCATGCAGGAAGTGGAAGCGATTTGTGACCGTGTGATCATCTTATCAAAAGGTCAAATTGTGGCCGATGATAAAGCGAAAACATTGCAGCAGGAATTAGAACATCAAACGGTTTATGTGGAGTTTGACTCAGCTGTAACGAAAGCACAGTTGTCGAAAATTCCGAATGTCAGAAAGGTAGAAGCGTTAGAAAAAGGTTGGTTGATCGAATCAATCGCTCCAGAGGATTTAAGAAAATCCGTTGCTCAACATGCACAAACGCAAAACTGGTTAATCTTAACCTTGAACATTGAGCAGAAATCCCTAGAAGAAGTATTTAAAGAATTAACAAAATAAGATGCCAACGAATTTTATCGAAGAATTACAGTGGAGGGGGATGATACACGATATCATGCCAGGTACAGAAGAAGCGTTATTGAAGAAAAGTTCGTCCGGATATATTGGATTTGATCCAACAGCCGATTCTTTACACATTGGAAGCTTGGTTCAAATCATGACCTTGGTCCATTTTCAAAAAGCTGGACACAAACCTTTCGCGTTGGTAGGTGGTGCAACTGGAATGGTTGGAGATCCATCTGGAAAGTCACAAGAAAGAAATTTATTGGATGATGCGACATTGCAACACAATGTAGCATGTGTGAAAGCACAATTGGAAAAATTCTTGTCCTTTGAAGGTGAAAATGGAGCGGAGATGGTCAACAACATCGATTGGTTTCGAAACATGAGCTTTTTGGAGTTTATCCGCGATGTGGGAAAACACATTTCTGTAAATTACATGTTGGCAAAGGATTCGGTAAAATCCCGATTGGAAACAGGAATGTCTTTCACCGAATTTTCGTACCAATTGGTTCAAGGATTCGATTTCTACTACCTGAATCAACACAAAGGATGCATCGTTCAACTTGGTGGTTCTGATCAATGGGGAAATATTGTAACGGGAACAGAATTAATTCGCCGCAAAGGTGGAGGCGAGGCATATGCCGTGACCACACCACTGATTAAAAAAGCGGACGGAACGAAATTCGGAAAAACGGAAGGTGGAAACGTTTGGTTAGATCCAGCAAAAACATCACCTTACCAATTCTACCAATATTGGTTAAATGCAGCTGATGAAGATGCAGCTAATTTCATTCGCATTTTCACGCTCAAAACCAGAGAAGAAATCGAAGCGTTGGAAAAAGAACATGCTGAGGCACCGCATTTACGTGCGCTTCAAAAAGCTCTAGCAGAAGACATCACGGTGCGTGTTCACAGTGCGGAAGCATTGCAGACTGCCATCAGTGCAAGCAATATTCTGTTTGGAAAATCGACATCAGATGATTTAAAAGCATTGTCTGAACAAGACTTCTTCAGTATTTTCGATGGTGTTCCACAAGCGACTATTTCACGTGCAGAATTTGGTGACGGAATCAGTATTATCGACGCGATGGCGGCAAAAACGGGATTCTTATCTTCGAATGGAGATGCGCGACGTGAACTAAAAGCAAATGCGATTTCGGTGAATAAGGAAAAGGTTGACGAACAGTTTATTGTTGGAACAGCTCAACTGATTAATAACAAATATGTCTTACTAGGAAAAGGGAAAAAGAACAATTACATTTTAGTTCTAGCCGATTAATCCTGAAAACATAGTGCATAAAAAAAGAGAAGGATTAACCTTCTCTTTTTTTGTTTATGGTCATTTGACCGATTTTACAAAATCAACATGGCATCGCCATAGGAGTAAAAACGGTATTTTTCTTTGATTGCTTCTTGGTATGCTTTCATCATTAAATCATGTCCAGCGAAAGCAGAAATCATCATTAACAAGGTTGAAAGCGGTGTATGAAAGTTTGTAATTAAACTATCAGCAATACTAAAATCATATGGAGGGAAAATGAATTTGTTTGTCCATCCGTCGAATGGTTTTAAGTATCCTTCAGTAGAAACCGATGACTCAATAGAGCGCATGGCAGTGGTTCCAATAGCACACACACGTTTTTTCGTGCGTTTTGCATTGTTCACCATATCAGAGGCTTCTTGAGAAATAATGACTTGCTCAGAATCCATTTTATGTTTGGTTAAGTCTTCTACTTCAACAGAACGGAAAGTACCTAACCCAACATGAAGAGTCACCTCTGCAAAATCGATTCCTTTTAACTCCAGTCTTTTTAATAGTTGACGAGAAAAGTGGAGTCCAGCAGTTGGTGCTGCAACAGCTCCTTCTACTTTCGCGAAAATCGTTTGGTAACGTTCTTCATCCTCTGGCTCTACTTCTCGTTTGATGTATTTTGGAAGTGGCGTCTCTCCTAATTCAGTGATTTTCGCTTTAAAGTCTTCGTAAGGACCATCAAACAAAAATCTTAGGGTGCGTCCACGTGATGTCGTATTATCAATGACCTCTGCAACCAATGAATCGTCTTCTCCGAAGTACAATTTATTTCCAATTCGGATTTTACGCGCAGGATCAACAAGTACATCCCACAGTAAACTTTCACGATTTAACTCACGCAACAAGAATACTTCAATTTTAGCGCCTGTTTTTTCTTTATTTCCGTACATTCTAGCTGGGAAAACGCGCGTGTTGTTCATAATCATCACATCGCCTTCTGAAAAATAATCAATCACATCTTTAAATAATTTGTGTTCGATTTCTCCAGTTTCACGGTGAATAACCATCAGACGTGATTCATCGCGGTTTTCACTTGGATAATTTGCGACTAACTCTTCTGGAAGATCGAAGTCGAACTCCGATAATTTCATTTTGCTCATAAGCTCACTATTTACCTACTTCTTCAATGTAGGGGGCAAAGGTACGACATCGAGACCCCGTTTGTCAAGTAATTCATCAACTAAATTCATTTCGATTGATTTTATTGACTAAAATCAGCTTTTTTGAGAAGTAATCTCATGAATTGAATGCTGAACAACATCGAAATTTGTAAAAAAGGAAAAGATGTTTGATAAATTAGTTAAGGAAATGGAATTCAACCGCTTTGGGTGGATTGCCATTATTTTGTTAGTCGTAGGTTGCCTAGGTGGACTAACAGTAGGAATGGGTGCTTTGCAAAGTACGTTTGCATTAATCGTCATTTTAATTCCGACGATGTTAACCTTAAGTTTTTTACTTTCCGTAGCGCCGATGAAATGGATTGCCACGTCAACTATCGTTACAGTGGGTATTGATTTACTGTTCTTCGGATATTATCTTGCTGCTTAAAACTGAAAGTAAACAAAGGGTTTGAAGGTATCGGAGATCGCTTGATACATCAAGAAAACACTTAGGGCAATGCAAATTGCTTGAAAAACGAAGGGTATTCGTGCAAATAGTTGAGTTCCCTTATCTTTCCAAGATTGAGGAAGCCAATGAAGGACGAATCCTGTTAGGATTAGCCAGAATACGGCTTGATACGTTTCGAGCACTTTCACAAATAGATCCCACGTGAAATCAAAATGTACCCAAATATGATTCAACATCTTCATGGGTTCACCGGCTTCGTCTAAACGGAACCAAATTCGTGTAAACGTGATGAAGTTAAACGTCAGAAAAATGCGCCATGCTCGTATTCCCCAAGCTGTACTGTTCTCATAGGGACTAATTTTCCTCCAATACTGAAAGAAGATCAGCGCAAGTCCGTTCATGCTTCCCCAAATAACAAAGTTCTCACTCGCACCATGCCAGAGTCCACCAACGACCATCGTAATCAATAAGTTCAAATCTCGGTTAAGGTAATTTTTAACTTTCGGTAATAGATGCCAGCACAAGAAATACAGGATCATGAGTCCGAGGTAGACATAAATCAATTCGTACCATTGTGTGATAAAAATCAAAAACACAAAAATGATGGTCGATGCAATGTACGTTCCGAGTCCGCCCGAGCGATTACCTCCTAGCGGAATGTATAAGTAATCACGTAACCAAGAACCAAGTGATTTATGCCATCTTCGCCAGAAATCGGCAACAGAAACGGCTTTGTAAGGTGAATTAAAGTTTTCCAACAAGGTGAATCCCATTAAGCGTGAAATTCCAATGGCAATATCTGTGTAACCAGAAAAATCACCATAAATCTGAAGAGAATAGGCCCACATCGCTAACACACTCACAAAACCGGGATATGCCTCTGGAGAATCGGCAATTTTGTCAATGAAATGAACGGCAATGTAATCGGCTAAAACGATTTTTTTGAATAATCCCTTCGTTATCTGCACCAAGGACCAACTGAAATCTTGTTTGTTTAAGGTAAAGGGTTGATTAATCTGCGGAATAAAATCGCGTGCGCGAACGATTGGTCCAGCGACCAAATGGGGAAAATAGGTTACGTAAAACGTAAAATCGAAAAAACTGCTGACTTTGATTTCTTTGCGGTAAATATCAACCACATAACTAATGTTATGAAAGGTGAAAAAGGAAACTCCAACGGGAATCAATATTTTGTCTACGAAGGTTCCTTCCCCAAAAAATCCATTCCCCCACAATGCGAATTGATTGACAATTTCATACTTCGTTTGAAATAACTGGTTGAAGGAATCCGTAAAGAAATAGGCGTACTTAAAATAACCAAGCAAGAGTAAATTGAAGAGGACAGAACCGGCAATCAGCCATTTTTTCGACCGATCTTTATCCGTTTTTCCCACGAGAGAACCAAATAAATAATTGACAATGAGGGTCAAACCTAATAGCAGTACAAATAAGCCTGAGGTCTTGAAATAAAAGAATAGACTGATGACAGTCAAGAAAATACTTCTCACCAAAAAATGTTTGTGAATCGCTGAAAAAACAACCATCACCAAAATGAAAAACAACCAAAAGTCTAGCTGTGTAAAGATGAGCGGTTCCTCAACGTTGAATGAAAAAAGATTGTATATTTTCTCCATAATTTAATGGCTGCTAAGTTCGTCAAATGCTGCTAAGTATTTCAAAAAAGCAGCAATTAATAATTTTCCTTTTAAATGATATCCGTCTGAAGTGAAATGGACATAGTCTCCTTGCATCAATGCAACTCTTTTCCATGTGAGTGAGGAACCGAGTTCCCCCATAATCCCGTAAAAATCCCAAACAGCCATTTGGTATTCTTGGGCTAACTGAAAGATCACTTCGCGTTGTCGTTCTGTATTTTTATTCGGTGCTCCATGAAATTGATTGTCGTTTGGAACGGTCAACAACAAGGCACATTTTGGATTCACGGAAAGAATGATCTTCATCAAGGCTTCTAAATTGTTCTTGTAGACTTCCGGGCGAAAATTTCCGTATGAGGTATAGGCATCGTTGGTTCCAACGGAAAACACAAATAAATCTGGTGGATGAATTTTCAAATCCCTCAGAAAATGCTCATTTCCTAAGTACGTGTAAAGTCCAGCTCCATTGATACCAATAGCGTTATAGGTAATTCCAGGCAGTTCGTTCAACAACTCAAAACCATAAATTTCAAGAATCGCGGTTGATTCACTATTCTTCACGAATTGTAAATCCAAGGAATCAATGTAGTCTGTAAAGGTGATTTCAGAATATCCTAGCTCGTCGTGGTGAAAAGTTTCACTTACCAGTAGTTCTTGTCCACCGAAGTTCAAATCGTAAGGAAACTCTCCGGTGTTGTGGTAAATGCGCAATTTATTGAATGGCGGTTTCACTAGCGTGCGCATGTGCTTGAAGTTGATGGTAATAACCGAATCCGCACAACGAATCGTCGCTCCGGTTAACCCATAGTCTAAATCATCCGGATGGTCATTGACGCTACGGTACGATTTCCAAACATTGGGAGAGGAAAAATGATAATTCGATGGATTGTTCGTCTTTGCTAATCCAAAGGGAAAAACAAGTCCTCGTTCACCATTTAGCCCCGGCCAATTCGATTGCAGAAAGGTGCGGAAATCGTGCGTATAAATATCTGCTTGAATGTGAGATCCGCCGATATGGTAAAAATTCAGTTTGCGGTCCTTTTGAGCAATCATTTGAGTCATTTGCTCGTGCAAATAGGTCCAATTTGGACTTTCAGCGGAAAAAAACTGAAAGCTATTGCAATCACTGTTGATGAACGCATACTTTTTTGAAATGAGTGAATCATCGCTTGGAATGAGTGCGTAATCGATGGACCTCAAATCCACTGTTTGTGAGAAAAGTGAATTGGAAAAAAGTAAAAGGAACAACAGGCAGCGTATCATTCTGCCGTTTCTTTCTTGGTTCCGCTTTGTGCTTCTAGCCACTTGGCATATTCCGCGATGAATGCATCATAGAATAACTGAGAAGCATAACTTGCTCCTTTGGGTGTAAAGTGAATGTAATCCCTTCCGGCTAAACCTTGACTGACCCATGAAGGCATGGAATTCCTTCCACCCATGGCTGCGAATAAATCCCAAAATATCGCACCGGTTTCATCACAGGTTTTTTTCATTTGGTTGACACAATAAGGGAGGTAAGGATAGCTTTCGAAAATACCGTTGACCATGTGAGACATGTCACTTGGTCCAATCACGACAATCGCTGCACTCGGACGAATTTTTTGAATGTACTGTACTTGACTTTTGAAACTTCGCATGTAGTAACGCACGGAACTACTATCTCTAAACGCATGGACGGAATTTCCACCAAATTGCAGGATGACTAATTCGGTATTTAATTCATTGTGCATTTTGCGAAACAATGTGGCATCTCCTCCGCTGATTGCATGTCCAGAGGAACCGCGCATCGCTACATTCACTACTTGAACACCAATATCACCTTCGAGCGCAAAACCATTAAAAACAGGACTTTTTGAGGTGCTAAACACGAACTTCAACTTCCCTGGAGTTTTAGGGAAACTCAAATCAAGCGAATGTGAAAGTCCATCTTTAATCAAGGAGTCCTCATGGATTAACTTATTGTTTTCATACACCTTTACTGCACATGGTTTAAAACAAGATGTGTAGAAGCATCGAACTTGGTTAAAGTCACGCGCACGCGCAAAAGCCGCTTTGGATGCTTCCATTTCAATCCATCCTTCGCTTATTTCTCCACGATTCGTTTTTGCGGTGTCAATGAGCATAATCGATGCGGAACCCATCGCTCCATATTTTCGCGTGCTTAACTTTTTACCCCAAAACGAAGTCAATCGTTCGAAATTGCTAGAAAACGTTTGTTTAAATGTTTGTGTGTTGTACACATTTGTCGCTGGAATCATACCCGGACCATTTCCGCCAAATTGATTCTGAATGCGTTGACGAATGTATCCGGTCATGCGATCTCCCTCAATCTGTGAATCCCCGTAATGGAAAATCGAGATTTTTCTTCCCTCTTCAGTTACTGTTTTGAGCTGTGTAAAAAAGCGAAACAAATTTTGTTTGGCAAGCTCATTCAGATGCAGCGATGTTGCACTTTCGGTACTTAAATCGCCACCACCAGCCAATCCTAATTTCCCGGAAGTTTTACCCAGATGTTTAACTAAACTCGCGTTGATGTCGCTGGTGTCAACTTTTTGAATGATTTTCGCAATGTCCTTTTTCTCCTGTTTTTTCGGATGCAAGACCTCCTCAAAACTTAAAAATTGCCATTTAACACCAAGAAATTTAGCTCCGCCTTTTGGCAATAAAAAAGAGGGGATGAATAAAAGTGAAAGTACTAAAATGACAAAAAGTAGTACTTGGTATGGACGAAAATTTTGCACGGATTGATTCTATTCAACAAATATAAGTTTTCTTTGTTTTCTATACATCATGATGACACCTTCCAATTCACTTATAAACGAATCTTCGCCGTATTTACTTCAACACGCCCATCATCCAATTCATTGGTTGCCGTGGAGTGAAGATGCATTTGAACAAGCAAGAAGACAAAACAAATTAGTATTGATCAGCATTGGTTATTCCGCATGCCATTGGTGTCACGTCATGGCGCATGAATGTTTCGAAGATCAAGAAGTGGCAGATTTGATGAATGCACACTTCATCAATATTAAAGTGGATCGTGAAGAACGACCTGATGTGGACCAAGTCTATATGTCGGCAGTTCAGCTCATGACGCAAAAAGGAGGTTGGCCATTGAATTGTATTACCTTACCAGATGGACGTCCAATCTATGGAGGAACGTATTTTCCAAAGGAACAATGGATTCATGTGTTGAAGTCTTTGGTTTATACCTTTCAAAATGACAAGGAAAAAGTGGAAGAGTATGCCGTGAAATTGCACGAAGGACTCAGCGTGAATGAATTAATCGCGATTCCACAGTACGAACCAAACCTTCAAAGCGAAAAATTAGTGGAGTTAGTCGCACGTTGGAAAAAACAATTTGATTGGATGGAAGGCGGAATGAGTCGAGCGCCGAAATTCCCGATGCCGAACAACTATGGCTACTTGTTAGCGCACAGCCGATTTTTCAAGGATGAAAAGTTGCAAGAATACGTGCGATTAACCTTAGATAAAATGGCGTTTGGCGGCATTTACGATCAAATTGGTGGTGGATTTACCCGTTATTCGGTGGACATGATCTGGAAAGTTCCGCATTTTGAGAAAATGCTCTATGACAATGCCCAACTGATGGAATTATATGCCATGGGATATGAAGCGTTTCAGGTTGATCACTATAAGCAGATTGTTCTAGAGATTTTCACTTGGTTGCAGCGTGAGATGAGGGATGAATCTGGAGCATATTACAGCGCTTTAGATGCAGATAGCGAAGGAGAGGAAGGAAAATATTATTGTTGGAATGAAGATGAATTGAAATTCATGATTCGTTCAGATTATGATCTTTTTGCTGATTACTATGCTGTTTCAAATCGTGGATTTTGGGAGGACGATAAATACATCCTACTAAAAACCCAAAGTGATGTTGCATTCGCGAAGAAATGGAACATCGATGTACACGACCTCGAAAATAAAGTGTCCGATTGGAAATCCTTGCTTTTATCAGAACGTCAAAAACGCATTGCTCCCGGACTAGACCATAAATGCCTCACCTCTTGGAATGCGCAGTTAATCAAAGGAATGTGTCGCGCATATAATGCATTGCACCAAGAAGAATTTTTAATAGAAGCACGAAAAATCGGCAAATGGATTCTATCGAGTCAAGTTCAACCGAACGGACATTTATACCATGTAAACACTAATGGTGTGGCGAGCATTGATGGTTTTCTAGAGGATTATGCCCACGCCATCGATGCGTTTATTCAGTTGTATCAACGAACAGGTGAATTAACTTGGTTAGAACAGGCAAAGATTTGGGCTTCGCTCGTTGAAAAAGAATTCATGCATCCGGAAAGTAAAATGTGCTATTTCACCTCGAATGATACCCAACTCGTAGTTCGAAAAATGGAAATTCACGACAACGTCATTCCGTCTAGTAATTCTGTGATGGCACGAAATTACTTCAGACTTGGCACCTATTTCCGAGAAGATAGATGGCTTGAACATGCACGTCAAATGCTAGCCAACGTGTACGATGGCATGGAGACTTATGGCTCTGGATATTCCAATTGGGCACATTTATTACTGGAAATGAATCAGGGATTGGCAGAAGTTCACCTCATGGAAGTTCAAACGGGGGAAATTGTTAGCTGGCCAGATCACGCGCTTCTTTCGTATCACAAAGAAATCCCCATGTCCGAAAGTTATGCGACTGGAATTTATGTTTGTGCAAAAGGCACCTGCTACCCAGCTCTTTCAACGTTGAAAGCTGCTGTGGAACTCATCCAAGAAGAAATCAATTAAGATTTCATCTTACACGTATTCCAGCCAAATAGGGCATACAGCCCACAAAAAGACGTAAAAGACGTCAAGATTAACATTGCCGAAACGACTAACGCAAACGCGTTAAGTGCAGATGGCAGCAAGCCCAATAAGGACACAATTAATAGTACCGCCGAAATTGCGATGCGAATCAAACGATCCGTATTTCCCATGTTTTTTTTCATAAACCAAATGTACGAATGTAATTGGTTTTTAAAGCAACCTAGGTTACCAGTCTAGTTTATCCTTTGCGAGCAATCGCTTTCATGGCAGCGTTGACAACATCTTGTGTATCGATTCCGTATTTCGTCATCAATTCCATAGGTGTTCCACTTTCGCCGAATGAATCGTTCACTGCTACATATTCCTGAGGACAAGGCAATTCTCTGCTCAACACTTGAGAAACTGCTTCACCTAATCCACCGTTCATCATGTGTTCTTCTGCCGTCACAACACATCCTGTTTTTGCAGCGGATGTTAAAATCGCTTGAACATCTAAAGGTTTAATGGTGTGCATGTTAATCAATTCAGCTGAAATTCCTTTCTCCTTTAAAATAGCTAAAGCTTCAATGGATTTCCAAACTAAGTGTCCGCAAGCGATGATGGTTACATCGGTTCCTTCCGCCAAAACATCTGCTTTTCCAATCACAAATTTTGCGTCTGGTTTCACGAAAATCGGCATTACCGGACGACCAAATCGAAGGTAAACTGGACCATTGTGTTCTGCAATTGCGATCGTTGCTTGTTTGGTTTGATTAAAGTCCGCAGGAACGATTACCGTCATGTTTGGCAACATACGCATCATTCCAATGTCCTCTAAAATTTGATGCGTTGCACCATCCTCACCTAAAGTGAGTCCGGCGTGAGAAGCACAAATTTTCACGTTTTTCTGAGAGTACGCCACCGATTGACGAATTTGGTCATAAACGCGTCCAGTAGAGAAATTTGCGAATGTTCCAGTATATGGAATTTTTCCACCAATAGTCATGCCTGCCGCTAGTCCGATCATGTTTGCTTCAGCGATTCCCGCTTGGAAAAAACGATCTGGATTTTCTTTTTGGAAGGCATCCATTTTCAATGAACCAGTTAAGTCAGCACACAATGCGACTACATCTGGATTCGTGCGTCCTAATTCCGCTAATCCTTCACCAAATCCTGATCGCGTGTCTTTGTTACCTAGTATTTCAAATTCCATAACTATAAATTTAATAAGAGTGTTTTATTTGAATCGATTCTAAACTTTTTTTCTTTTGTATATGCGCTCGACTTTTGGTCTTTTTCGCGGTAAACAATTTTATAATTTCCTGGTTGCAAGGACCACTTTCCTTCTAACGAACCTTCATCCATGTTGCAAACCCATTCCCATTGATTGGCTTGACGCTCATAGAATATTTGTCCGACGCTAGCCTTCACCACAGTGTATTGAAGTATTCCCGCAGGAACGACGTCCACGAACGTTGTTTTACTTTGCGTAATCTCCACACGTTGATACGTTCTCGGCAAGGTGAAAATCTCCAGGTCGTATGTCCCTACAAGGTATTTTTGCGTGGAATTTAAATTCTGTGCATGCAGTGTTTTGCTGTCGTCTTTCACAGAAACGCGCAGTTGAAAACTTGGATTCTGGGTGTTTTTTGTTGCAGTAAATTTCAAGTATCCTTGAGGTGCATCCACAACAATCGTATTGTGTGTGTGTTTTTGTAGGACAATCCCTTTTTTCTCCAATTTCGGAAGGGTATTTACCACTAAATCATACTTCACTTCCGGGTCTAAAACCAAGGTATCTGGAAGGTTTTTACGGTTGAGTGTATGCGTAAACGTGTATTTTAAGTTGGATGTCCCACTTTCGTAAAAGAACATGGTGACATTTGTTTCAAGCGGTTTTTTGGTGATGTCATTCAAGTTTACTTGAACGGTTGTGTTCATGAGCGTTTTGGAGACAATCGTTGACAAGACATTTCGGAACGACTCCTTGCTTTCGGCATCGGAGTATGCGCCAATACAATCAAACTTATCGAGGTAGGATAAATCCATCCCTAATCCAATGACAAACGGAGTGACTTTCACACCTTTATCTTTCAGTTTACGCGCTATGATACACGGATCATTATCACACGATTCGAGTCCGTCCGTAATTAAAATGATGTAGTTCCGCGCAAGCGTATCGGGAAAATCTCCAGCTGCCGCTTCCAGAGAACGCGCAATGGGCGTAGATCCTTTCGCTTGAATAGATTTTACTTTTGTTTTGATGGCGTCCACCGTATTGACTCCGAAGGGCACTTCCAATTTGGTGTCGTTGCAATCTTGATAGGTATTCGTCACCGGAGTTTGGTGTCCGTATACACGTAACGCAATTTCCAAATTTGGAATACCTCTCAACTTCTCGACCTCTTGAATGAGCACTTCTTTCGCTGCTTCCATGCGCGTTTGGTTATTATTCCAATCGACATTCATGCTATTCGAAGCATCCAAAATAAACAGTATACGCGTGTTTTTTTGTGTCCAGCCGAAGCTAGAAAGACAAATAAACAATACGCATATCCACTGTTTCATTAATAGTCGCCTAAAGATTCTTCAAGTTGCGCTAACGCTGCGCTTAGTTGTTCTGCGTTTGGAGCAACTCCATGCCATTTGTGAGAGCCCATCATGTAGTCAACACCTTGACCCATTTCAGTTTTCATAATGATCACCACTGGCTTTCCTTTTCCGCACAACGCTTTTGCTGCAGTCATTTTCACACGGATATCTTCGAACTGATGTCCGTCCATCTCCAATACTTCCCAACCGAACGCTAACCATTTTTGTGCCAAGTTTCCTAATGACATCACGTCTTCTACATCTCCGTCGATTTGACGTCCGTTGTAATCAATGGTTGCGATGAGGTTATCAACCTTGTTTGCAGCTGAATACATAGCCGCTTCCCAAATTTGACCTTCTTGTAATTCTCCATCGCCATGAAGTGTATAAACGATTCCTTTATCACCGGTTAATTTTTTCACTTGAGCAGCTCCTGCAGCTACAGAAAGTCCTTGTCCTAATGAACCAGAAGCCATGCGAATCCCAGGTAGTTTTTTATCGGTGGAAGGGTGTCCTTGTAAGCGACTAGACAACTTTCTAAAGGTAGCTAATTCGGCAACTGGGAAATACCCAGCTCTTGCTAAGACACTGTACCAAACTGGAGAAATGTGTCCATTCGACAAGAAAAACAAATCCTCACCAATACCATCCATGTCAAAAGACTCGGCATTGAAACTCATTTGCTCAAAATACAAAAAGCTTAAAAAATCGGCACAGCCAAGTGATCCTCCAGGGTGACCTGAATTAACTGCTGAAACCATACGAACGATGTCTCTTCTTACCTGAGAAGCTACTTTTTCTAATGCTGAATTCTCCATGAATTTTAACTAAGGAATTATGTTTGAACAAAATTAAGTTTTATTAACTTAGCATGAAATTGAAATATTTGAACATTAGGTACAACTTTTCAACGATTATAAACGTCTTGTGGACACAAAACTGATTACATGAAAAAGGGTTTACTCATTATCTTACTTGCATTGACACAGCAATTAGTTGCACAAAAAGCAAGTCCAGCATTATCCAAAAGTTATTCAAAAACGGAATTACAAGCATTTGAACAAGATGGACAAGGTACTATTAACGTTCTTAATTATGCAGTAGACCATGCTTGTTACACGGTTGTCGTTCCCGAAGGCAAAGAGGTAAGTCAATTCCCTGCCATTTCCATGAAATCAAAAAAGGACATTCGTTTTACGGACTATCAATTGCAAATCAAGGACCGCACTCAATATTTCAGAATTGAAGGCAGCAATGAATTGTTAGTCGTAAAGTCCATCAACATTCTTAAGTTAGAAATGCAAAACAAGAAATAATGACAAAAAATTTACTTAGCATTTTATTCGTAGCGCTTGCACATTTCGGATTTTCTCAAGTCACCTTGACGATTTCCGATCCAGACTACGCCCAATCAAATCCCTTAAACTGTGCTGGAATTGTTCCAACAGGTGGAACAAACTTTATTGATGGTGTTGGTAATTATTTACCGAATACCGATCAAACATTGGTGCTTTGTCCAGATTTAACGCAAGGATCAAAAGTTTCCATTTCTTTCGCTACGAATATTGGTTTCGAGTTTGACATTCATCCAACAGATACCTTGTATGTATACGACGGACCGTCCACAAGTGCACCGTTGTTAGGAGCCTACAATTCTGGAACGAATCCGGTTGGATTCTTTGTACAAGCATCTTTTCCAAATAATCCTTCTGGATGTTTAACCTTGAGATTTCGTTCGAACGGGGTAAGTGAAGGAACAGGATGGGTAGCAAATGTTGCATGTGGAAATCCACCTCAACCAATCGAACCGCATATTGAAGCCTTTAAAAATGGCGTTGGAGCGAATATTTTGAATCCACTTGACACAGGATACGTAGATTTGTGTTTTGGAGACTCTGTGTTATTAACAGCAACGCCGTTATTCCCTTATTCGTTGGAGAATACCAATACAGGTTACTCACAAACGGTAGCGAACTGTAACTATACTTGGACAATTGGTGGCGTTGGGCAATTTACCGGAAGTTCCGTATGGTTTACCCCACCAGCACAATCTGGTTACTATGTGGATTTAAAAGTTCAAGATGCGTTCCCGCATCAAGCGAATATTTTCTGTAAAGTGAGGGTGTCCCAAACGCCTTTGTTTACGGGAACCGGTCCTTTAGCGGATACTGTATGTCTCGGAGTCAGCACCAATTTGATAGGTGGTGTTACAGCCACTGATACGGTTGGAATCGATATTCCAGGCGGAGAATTTCAAATTGGGGGTGTATTTGCTGGCTTAACATTCTTACCCGATGGAGCAGGACAAACATATTCCTCAGTAGTACCGATGTCCGGATTTGATTCAACAGCAGTAATCACTTCTGCAAATGATTTTGATGAATTGTGTATTGACATCGAACACTCGTATATCGGGGATATTGAAATCGCTTTGACTTGTCCGAATGGAACAACCGTCTCCCTGATGAATGCGTACAATCAAACACCATTCGGTTGGAATGAGCTTGTGCCAGGTGGATGTGGAAACGGAATCGGGACTTTCCTTGGAAATGACACCAATATTGACGGAGGAAATCCTGGGACACCTGTTTGGACCTACTGTTTCTCGCCAACAAATGCTACACTAGGAACCATTTGTGCGGAGAATGCTTTGGGAAATACGGTAATTAATTCATATGGATTCCCTTCCATGAATCCAAATGGAGTGTATTTACCTGATGGTGATTTCAATCAATTTGCAGGATGTCCAATTAATGGACCATGGACCGTTTCGGTTCAAGATAATCAAGGGGTTGATGATGGATACATTTTCCAATGGGCTATTTATTTCAATGCGTCATTGTATCCAGAATCCGAAGGATATCAAAACATTGTGATGGGAGATTTTTGGACATCAGATCCAACCATTATTTCCGGACAGACAGATACCTTAATTGTGATTCAACCAAGTGTTACAGGAAATACCAACTATACGTACAATGTTACAGACAACTTTGGTTGTCAGTATGACACGACAGTAACGCTTTTTGTATTACCAACTCCTGTCATTTTCGACGATACCATCGCCTGTAACTACGCCTACCAGGTTCAAAATACCATTTCTTACAGTGGCGGTGTTTGGGCATGTGCAGATACTTCTGTTCACTTTTTACCAAATAACGCGTTCGACAACCCTATCATTAATACCATGCAGGTTGGTGGAATTTACGATGTGATGTACATCGATAATTCATGTAACGACACCATTATTTCTCAAATAGAATTTCCACCATACATCTATACGGAGTTGTTAGATACTGCGATTTGTAAAAATGCCAATTTTGAATTGTATCCACTAATGGTGAATTCTCAACCATTACAAGCAGGATACAATCCATTGCAGACCTTCGTTTGGGGCGACGGCTCTACTGTAGTTCCACGCATTGTGAATCAACCTGGAGATTATCCATTCTTCTTATCAAACGTTTGTTATACGGTTTCCGATATCGCTACAATTACCATAAAGCCCTGTGACATTACAGCGCCTAATATCATCTCTCTTTCCTCACAAGCGGGCAATGAAACCTTCTATGTGAATTATGAAGGAATTGCTGAATTTCAGTGCTACATCCTCAATCGTTGGGGAAATGTGATTTATGAATATACTGATCCATCTGGACATTGGGATGGGAAAACAAGTTCTGGAGACATCGTAGAGGAAGGAACCTATTTTTATCGTATTGATGCCGTTTTTGAAGGTGGAGAAAAGATACAAAAACACGGATTTGTCGTTGTGAAATACTAGGATTGACTACTTTTGTTCAAAATTGAACAACTATGTCAGATTTGTCTTTCGCACAAGAAATCCAAGAAGGAATTCCAACGTATATTCCCACAGAAAAACCTTGGGATTCAAACGTCAACCATGCGCCAAAACGCAAGGACATTCTATCAAAGGAAGAAAAGAAATTAGCCATTGCGAATGCATTGCGCTATTTCCCGAAAGAACAACATGCTGAATTAGCAAAAGAGTTTGCAGCTGAATTAACTACTTACGGTCGTATTTATATGCACCGTTATCGTCCTAATCACGCCATCTTTGCGCGTCCCATTTCGGAATACCCCGGAAAATCACTTCATGCTCGCGCTATTATGTTAATGATTCAAAATAATTTGGATCATGCGGTAGCCCAACATCCACAAGAGTTGATTACGTACGGTGGAAACGGAGCTGTTTTCCAAAATTGGATTCAATACCGCTTAACCATGAAGTATTTGTCGGAAATGACGGACGAACAAACGTTAGTGATGTACTCTGGACATCCAATGGGATTGTTCCCTTCGCATAAAAATGCACCAAGAGTTGTCGTAACAAACGGAATGATGATTCCTAATTACTCTAAACCTGATGATTGGGAGAAATTCAATGCGCTTGGAGTAACCCAATACGGACAAATGACTGCGGGATCATACATGTACATTGGTCCACAAGGAATTGTTCATGGCACCACAATCACTGTTCTTAATGCTGTTCGTCGATTGGCTAAAAACCGCGATGATATCAAAGGAAAATTATTTTTAACAGCTGGACTTGGTGGTATGTCAGGTGCACAACCGAAGGCTGGAAATATTGCAGGTGTTATTTCAGTGACAGCTGAAGTGAATCCCAAAGCTGCAAAAACGCGACATGAACAAGGATGGGTTGACGAAATAATCTCCGACTTAGATGAATTGTCTGCACGCGTTAAAAAAGCACAAGAAGCCAAAGAAGTCGTTTCGATTGCTTACCTTGGAAACGTTGTGGATGTTTGGGAGAAATTTGATGAAACAGGAGTCCATGTGGATTTAGGTTCGGATCAAACCTCCCTTCACAATCCATGGGCTGGGGGATATTATCCTGCAGGACTCACGTTTGAGGAGTCCAACGAAATGATGGCGAATGATCCGGACAAATTCAAGGAATATGTTCAAGAAAGTTTGCGACGTCACGCTGCCTCCGTTAATAAGCACACAGAAAGAGGTACGTATTTCTTCGATTACGGAAACGCGTTTTTATTAGAGTCTTCTCGTGCTGGAGGTGATGTGATGGCAGAAAACCACATTGATTTCAAGTATCCTTCTTACATCCAAGATATTTTAGGCCCCATGTGCTTCGATTATGGATTTGGTCCGTTTAGATGGGTTTGTGCTTCGGGTGATCCAAGTGACTTAGAAAAAACAGATGCAATCGCATGCCGAGTTTTAGAAGAAATGATGCTGCATAGTCCGGTTGAAATCCAACAACAAATGGCGGATAATATTCAGTGGATCAAAGGAGCGCAAGAAAATAAAATGGTTGTCGGGTCGCAAGCTAGAATCCTTTATGCAGATGCAGAAGGAAGAATGCGCATTGCGGAAGCCTTCAATCAAGCCATTTCGCGTGGAGAAATAGGACCCGTTATCTTAGGCCGAGATCACCACGATGTTTCTGGAACCGATTCTCCATACCGTGAAACGTCCAATATTTACGATGGATCCCGATTTACCGCAGATATGGCCATTCAAAATGTGATTGGTGATAGTTTCCGTGGCGCAACGTGGGTTTCCATTCACAATGGAGGTGGAGTTGGCTGGGGAGAGGTTATCAACGGTGGATTTGGCATGCTCTTGGACGGCAGCTCAGATGCAGATCGAAATTTAAAAATGATGTTGCATTGGGATGTGAACAATGGCATTGCTCGACGAAATTGGGCACGAAACGAAAATGCCATTTTTGCTATCAAACGTGCGATGGAAATTGAACCAAACTTAAAAGTAACCTTACCGAATTTGGTCGACAATCAATTGTTGGAGGATATCTTTTAAGGCCTAAAAGCTTCTTCTAGAAAGCGTCCTTTACTCGTTGGCATATCGAAGTGAAGTAGCGTGGAAATTGTTTTCGAAATATCGATTAACTCGCCTTCTTTTTTGATTAACAATCCCTTCGGGGTATCTGGACCAAGAACTAATAGTGAAATGTGTCTACATCCTTCACAGCGGTCACCATGGTTTACAAATCCTGATTTTACTCCGTCTAGGTGTCTTCCGTGGTCATTGGTAATAAACAAAGTCGTTTGATTTTTCATCAAAGGATTGGATTGAATCATCGCCCATAAATTTGCTGCGTAGGCATCACAAGCCGTGATTGATTGTTGGTATTTTTCCCAGTTGTTCGCGTGTCCATAGACATCTACTGCTAATAAATTAATCAGCATCACGTGCGGTGCATTTGGACTCGTTACCAACTCGGTCACTTTTGCAAACGTTTTTTCATCTTTCCCGTACCCTAATCCATTTCCATTTGGACCACAGTAGGTAGCTGCTAAAAATTGACCATGCCATTTCTTATTGTCCGTATTTGCCAACACATCTAACTTTCCTTTGCTTGCAACGATGTAGGCATCATTTTTTGCAGCTCCTGTCGACTTCAGGTAATACTGAAATAATGAAGGGTTTTTAGGCAAGTTTGTCCCTGAATTCGAAATGCGTTGATAAACTCCTGTAGCAATAGCTGTGTGTCCAGGGACAGTGTAAGTGACACCTTTGTTTTTGAAATCCTCGTAAAACGCTCCTTGATAACGGAGTGAGTCACATAACACAGGACTTAAACGGCAGGAAGTATCGCCATACGTTTCACTGTAACGTGGTCCGTCAATGACTAAAATCACTACATACTTTGTTTGATAGGAACTGTTTCCTTGCTGAGCGAAAAGTGTGGACCCAAGAAGTAAAAAAACGAATGCTGCAATGTGATTTTTCATATCTCAAAAATACACATTATCATCAGTCTATTTTCAGACATACGCGCTATTTATCTTTTAAATCAACAATGGCGACTGGCTTATTCTCTAAGAATGACGAATACGAATAACTTCTCTTTACAGCGTTATTTTCAGTTTCTCTTTGAATGAACGACCTCAAATTTCTTTTTCCACTTTAAGACTTGTTTTTCAAGAAGCTCGTATACAATTGCTGAAATGAGAATAGAAAGGAAAATATTTAAAAAGAAATACAAATACATGTTTGTAGAACCCCATTGATACATAAAACGGATAACAACGATAGGGATCAACACATTGCTAAAGAGGTAAATTCCGTAGGAGATTTTCCCTAAATAATTAAGTGATTTTTGAAAAGGCAAGTTGAAAATACGATCCTCATTAAAAATGAAATGAATCATTCCCAATCCTAAAATACTGATGTAAAAGTATTTTTTGATGACAATATCAAAAAATGAATCGTAGGTGTAAACGGGATCAATGACGTAGACGACAATGAATAAACCATATAAAATTAGCCTGGTTGATTTACTGAGTTTTGCTTGAAAACCAACTTCCTTGTAATACAAGGCGTAAAGTCCTCCGATAACCAAAACGTCAATTCTACTCAAAGTATTCAGGTAAATTTGCCAATAATCTGAATGAACAACAAACAAATATGCTCTAAAAAGAAAACTCATCGCAATCAATAAAATAAATGCAGTTTTTAAGTTCTTTCGTGCAATAAAAGCCACGACGAATGGCCAGAAAAGATAAAAATGTTCCTCGACGCAAATAGACCATAAATGTGCATAAGGGTATTGCCATATTTTTATCGAAATAGCGTGAAAGTTATTGTAGAATAAAACATTGGGTAAGTAATCCGGTGTTTTTCCGTTTGCTAAATGAACACAAAGCGGAGTGAGGGCAATTAGCAGAAAATAAGCAGGCCAAATCCGTAAGATTCTTCGAAAATAAAATTTTATAATGGAGATTTTTCCAGTATTTTCTTTTTCCGAAAGCAATAAATAGGTAATCAAGAAACCACTGATGAGGAAAAAGATGTCCACTCCAATTCCGCCATTTGTAAATGTTGTATTGAGGTAGCTTCCAAAATTTGTGAAATCAGTATGGTTCCCGTCAACAGTCATGAATCCAGGCTTCCCAAACCAACCACACCATCCTTCATAGGCATGGGCGAATAAAACTAAAAAAACGGCCGCAAATCTCAGAATGTCTATATTCTTGAAGTAAACAACTTGTTTCGAATCTTTCATTTAAATGGGCACTATTTTTTTAGAAATATGAATAGAATTCGTCAATAAAAGCCGCTATTCTTAGCTTGCTTTAATCTTTCAGAATCTTTACTGTTTGAATGTGCTTCCCTTCACGAGAGATACGTAGTAAATAAACTCCTTTTTCAAGTGTAGAAATATCCAATGATTTGGACTGCTGGTTTTCGCTTAGGATTAATTTACCTTGTAGATCCAAAAGTTGAACATTGTCCGCAGCATGTAATCCATCGATGTTCAAAATAGTCGAAGTAGGATTGGGATAAACAACGAGTCCTTCTTCTGTGAGTGTATTCAGACCGCTTAAATTCGAATCATACATCACGCGTACAGGAATGGTTTTGTGAACGGTTTGGGCAGGAACACCGTTATCCGTTACATCCATTTCAATGGTGTAAATTCCCGGCTGTACATTTGTTGCATCAAAAGTGACATCATATTGTGTGAATTCACCATTTGGTGTTTCGACATAACTCAATGCGCTTGGCAACGAACATTGAATCGTTGTACTTAATAATTGTCCAATTTCAGGTGTGCTCACACCAATGGAGAAATCAACAGCGTTTAGACTTTTATGCAAAGTATCTCCAGTATAAACATCAATCGTATCACAAATAAGGCTGCTCATCACCAATGGTGGAATATTTGTGGTGGTTCCTGCCAAGTTAAAGTAGATTTCTTGATTATCGAGAAAATCAACTTGATCAATGGTATTGTAAGGGCCGTCAAAAGCAGTTCCTAGTGTGTCGAATTGCCCTACTTGAAAATAATCGAGTCCGTTACCAATGTTAACACCTACAGTGGCCGGAGATCCGCTGAACCCATTTATCCCTCCTGATGCCGAACCTGTTGTCCATTGCATGTCACCATAACAAAAGGATACGTTGTTTCCAGCAGGAACCAAGGTGTCTTGTCCATCGGAAATAATTAATTGAAAAGTGTTTAATTTATCTTCCATCATGCTGAAATAACCAACATGATCCCAAACAATTACGAGGGAATGAGGATTCAACTTATACCAAACATTTCCTCCATTTGTGGAGCGCGTATCTACATCAGCCCAAAAAGGAGCAATCATATTAAAGGACGGATCTGGAAAGGTAAATGCGGTAAAGGTGTTGTACGGTGTGGTAAACGAAATATTCCCATTGTTGTTGATGTATAGGCTGTCGTACGTTGTCCCGTAAAAGCTAAAACTAAATGGCAGGTAAATACTATTCGAATATAAATCATCATTTGGTGCCATGGCTAACAAAAATGTAGAGTCCAAGGGGATTAAACAATCGCACACGCCTGATTTTGTTGAATTACCCGAGTAATGAATTACTGGATTATTAGAAGGAACTAGATCAATCAAACTTTGATTGGTGATCATTCCTTGGGATTTTAAACTTTCGTATTCTTTGGAATTGACTTTTAGCGTTTGACTTGTTGCGGTAAAGGTAAAAAGACCGATAATCCCTAGTAATAATGTTCTCATAATGCTTTAATTTGAGTAATTCGTATTGAAAATTACTATATTATTTTTTATAAACGAAAACTTTCCGCTTTTGGTGGTGTTTTTCTAAGATAAATAATCAAATAAACGTTTGTTGAAATACCATAAAAGTGGTAATTTTGTGAACGATTTAGAGTTTATTTATAATTAATCTAAATAAAAACTGATTATGATAACAGTTACAGACAATGCAAAAAAGCAAGCCATTAGATTGATGGAAGATGAGGGTAAAGAAGGTCTTTTTATCCGCGTTGGAGTGCAAGGAGGTGGATGTTCAGGATTAATGTATCAATTGACATTTGACAATCAGGATTTAGAAGGCGATAAGTCCTTTGAAGACAACGGAATAAAAGTGGTCGTTGACAAAAAAAGTTACTTGTATTTAATTGGAACAACCTTAGACTTTTCCGGAGGATTAAATGGAAAAGGATTTGTGTTTCAAAACCCGAATGCAGATCGAACATGTGGATGTGGAGAGTCTTTCTCTGTTTAAGAAAAAGCTATGGCAGGATATACTGAAAATGAGTTAGCTCAAGATCTCGAAAATCAAGAATATAAATTCGGATTCGTCACGGATATTGAGTCAGATACCGTTCCAATTGGATTAAATGAGGACATTATCCGCTTAATCTCTGAAAAGAAGGAAGAACCGGAATGGTTACTTGAATACCGACTTAAAGCCTTCGCTATCTGGAAGGAAATGACCGAGCCAGAATGGGCACATGTGCATTACACCAAACCAGATTTTCAAGCAATCGCTTATTACTCCGCTCCGAAACAAACGAAAAAATACGAGTCCTGGGATGACGTGGATCCGGAAATGAAAGAAACCATGAAAAAATTGGGGATTTCGATGGAGGAGCAACAACGTTTAACCGGTGTTGCGGTGGATTTCGTTATGGATTCTGTTTCCGTAGCAACATCCTTCAAAGAAAAACTTGGAGAACTTGGAGTGATTTTCTGCTCTTTTTCAGATGCTGTACAAAATCATCCAGAACTCGTTAGAAAACATATGGGATCTGTTGTACCCATGACCGATAATTTTTATGCGGCATTGAATGCAGCAGTTTTCACGGACGGCTCCTTCTGTTACATTCCGAAAGGGGTTCGTTGTCCAATGGAATTGTCGACGTACTTCCGAATCAATGCAGGTGGAACAGGTCAATTTGAACGTACGTTGGTCGTGGCAGATGAAGGATCATATGTTTCATACCTCGAAGGTTGTACAGCGCCTCAGCGCGATGAAAATCAATTGCATGCCGCAGTGGTTGAATTAATTGCCATGGATCATGCCGAAATTAAATATTCTACCGTTCAAAACTGGTATCCAGGTGATAAAGAAGGAAAAGGTGGCATCTTTAATTTCGTCACCAAACGTGGAATGTGTGATGCCCACGCGAAAATATCATGGACGCAAGTAGAAACAGGATCTGCAGTCACCTGGAAATACCCTTCGTGTATTCTAAAGGGAGATTATTCGATTGGAGAATTTTATTCGGTAGCCGTAACGAACAATTACCAACAGGCAGATACAGGAACAAAGATGATTCACCTTGGAAAAAACACCAAGAGTACGATTATTTCTAAAGGAATTTCCGCAGGAAAATCGCAGAATTCATACCGTGGACTCGTTCAAATAAATAAAAGTGCTCAAAATGCACGTAATTTTTCACAATGTGATTCACTATTGATGACCGACGAATGCGGCGCACATACATTTCCGTATATCGAATGTAAAAATCCAACCGCGAAAATTGAACATGAAGCAACAACATCGAAAATTGGTGAAGACCAATTGTTTTATTGTATGCAACGTGGAATTAGTGAGGAAAAAGCGATTAGCCTCATCGTGAATGGGTATTGTAAGGAGGTATTAAATCAATTACCGATGGAATTTGCCGTGGAAGCACAAAAATTGCTGGCAATTAGCCTTGAAGGTAGTGTGGGATAAGAAAGTAGATCAAAGGAATTAGTGCTGAATAAGAAAAGATAAGAGATGATTAAAATTGAAAATTTACACGCAAGTATCGACGGAAAAGAAATCTTAAAAGGATTAAACTTAGAAGTGAAAGCGGGAGAAATTCACGCCATAATGGGTCCGAATGGTGCCGGTAAAAGTACATTAGCAAGTGTATTAGCTGGACGTGAAGACTATGAAGTAACGGCAGGTTCAGTTGATTTTGACGGAACCGATTTGTTAGAATTATCGACGGAAGATCGAGCGAGAGAAGGCTTGTTTTTAGCGTTTCAATACCCAGTGGAAATTCCGGGTGTTTCGAATATTAACTTTCTTCGAACGGCCTTGAATGAAATCAGAGCGTACAAAGGTGAAGATCAAATTTCAGCAAAGGATTTCATGGCAATGGTTCGTGAAAAATCAGCCATTGTTGAATTGGATAGCAAATTAGCTTCCCGCGCAGTGAACGAAGGATTTTCAGGAGGAGAGAAAAAACGAAATGAAATTTTCCAAATGGCGATGTTGGAACCGAAATTAGCGGTTCTTGACGAAACGGATTCTGGTTTGGATATCGATGCTTTGCGCATTGTGGCAAATGGGGTAAATACCTTGAAGTCGGATAAAAATGCGACGATTGTGATTACACACTATCAACGTTTGTTGGATTATATCGTTCCTGATTTCGTACATGTTTTGTACGATGGACGAATCGTGATGACTGGAACGAAAGATTTGGCATTGGAATTAGAGGAAAAAGGATATGATTGGATCAAAGATTCAATTGACGCGTAAGAAAAAGCAATGGAAAACTCGAATAAATTAAGTCAATTTACCAGTCGATTTGCCACTACCGAAATCGACGCGCTTCTGCCAATGGCTGACATGGCTCGTACTTTTTTGGCGGAAAATGACTTTCCTACCTCGAGAGTCGAACGGTTTAAATACACGCGTTTGACCAAACTGGCAAATGCACAGTTTGATGCAAACAATGCCTTAGCTGTTGCGGATTTCCGTAAACACCACATTTGTTCAGATGCCATCGCAATTTACATTGTGAATGGAATCGTACACTTTCCGGAGTCAAACTTACCTGCCGGACTTACCATAGACATGCTATCTTCTGCAAAGTCATTGCCGACATCAAGTATTAAAGATGTTTTTGCTGGAATGAATATCTTGTATGCACAGTCTGGCGTTTGTATCCATGTTGCTAAAAACACGGTCCTTGATTCCGTGATTGAAATTATACATGTGTGCACTGGATCCTATGCTGGATTTACCCGTCACCACATATCCATTGGAGAGCACGCTCAAGCGAAAGTGGTTTTAACCTATGTTTCGGAGGCGACAAACGATTGTTTTTCTCATGTTCATACATCCATCGAAGTTGGAAAGCAAGCACATGTGAACGTTGAGAAAGTTCAACTAGAATCTAGCGAAATGTTCTCCTTTACGGATGAAGAAATTTGGCAAGATGCGTCTTCAGTTTTCCAAATCAACACTTTGACATTGGACGGAAGTTTAGTTCGTAATGATTTGCATATTCAAGTTCAAGGAGAGCATGCAGAAACACACCTGAATGGAATGTATATGTTGAACGGTCAACAACACGTCGCAAATTACTCAACCGTTGATCACCAAGTAGCAAACTGCGAAAGCCACGAGCTATACAAGGGCATCATGGATGATAAATCAGTAGCAGTGTTCAATGGCAAAGTATTTGTTCGCAAAGACGCTCAAAAAACAAATGCATATCAGTCCAATGCGAATGTGTTAATAAGTGACGATGCTAGCGTGAATTCAAAGCCAGAATTGGAGATTTATGCGGACGATGTAAAGTGTTCACACGGTTCCACCACAGGACAATTAGACGACGATGCAATTTTCTATTTACGTGCGAGAGGATTATCCGAAAAAAGCGCCAAGCAATTAATGTTGACTGCGTTTATGTCGGATGTGTTGGATAAAATAACCATCCCTGAAGTGAAAGCGAAGGTTTTTAAAACAATCAATAAACGTTTTAATTGGGAATTAGAACTGTAATTCAAACGAAAATATAGGTCAAAGAAAAGCCCCTGACGATTCAATCAGGGGCTTTTCTATTTCTTATCGTGAAGCTTATCCGTTCAAGGCTTCAGCACCACCAACGATCTCAAGGATTTCGTTCGTAATTGCCGCTTGACGTGCTTTGTTATAGCTTAATTTAAGGCTTTTTTGAAGTTCATTCGCATTATCCGTTGCTTTGTGCATAGCGGTCATACGAGCGCCGTGCTCAGCTGCAAATGAATCGCGAATGGCTTTGTACAATTGAATTTTTAACGATTTAGGGATTAAATCTTCTACAATTTCAATTTTAGATGGCTCGAATAAATAGTCTCCTGTATTTTCACCTTCCGTTGCTGTTGGAACGATTGGTAAGAACTGTTCCGTTTCCACAAATTGGGTTGCAGCGTTTATGAAACGATTGTATACCAATACGATTTTGTCAAAAGATTTGTTATTGAACTGCTGAATAATTTCTTCTGCTAATTGAGCAACAACTTCGAAACGTAGGTCAGCATATACATCTTCCATGTTATCGATGCGCTCATTCGCATAGTTGTATTCAGTACGTTTGTAAACGTCTCTGATTTTCTTTCCAACGCTTAAAACGTGAACATTTGCGTTTTTATAATCTTCGTGGATAAGAACGCCAGTACGTTTGATAATGTTATTATTGAATCCACCACACAAACCACGGTTTGATGTAATACCTACAATTAAAACATTTTTTACTTCGCGTTGCTCTGATAAAGCATTCTCAGAAAGATCTAGAGTCGCACTTAAGTTCTCTAGGATTTCTTTCAATTTTCCAGCGTATGGACGCATTTGCGTAACAGCATCTTGTGCACGTTTCAACTTAGCTGCAGAAACCATCTTCATTGCTGAAGTGATCTGCATCGTTGATCCGACAGAGGCGATTCGGTTACGTATTTCTTTTAAATTAGCCATTCTTGATGTTTATCTTCAATCAAATGATGGGGAACAATTAGAATTTCTCAGCGACTTCTTTCGCAACTTTCGTTAAAACAGCTTCGATTTCATCTGTGTATTTACCAGCTTTCAATGCCACTAATGTGTCAGCATGTTTCGCTTCTAATACGGTCAAATAATCTTTCTCGAAGTTTTTAACTTGGTTGATTGGAACATTTTGGATAAGTCCTTTTACTCCAACGTAAATGATCGCAATTTGTTTTTCAACTGGGTATGGATCTCCTTCTTTTTGTTTCAAGATTTCCACGTTACGAGCTCCTTTATCCAAAACGTTTTTAGTAGCTGAATCCAAATCAGAACCAAATTTCGCAAACGCTTCTAATTCGCGGTATTGTGCTTGATCTAATTTCAATGTACCAGCAACTTTTTTCATGGATTTAATCTGAGCTGATCCTCCTACACGAGAAACGGAGATACCTACGTTGATCGCTGGACGAATACCAGAGTTAAATAAGTCACCTTCCAAGAAGATTTGTCCATCAGTAATGGAAATCACGTTCGTTGGAATGTATGCCGAAACGTCACCTGCTTGAGTTTCAATGATCGGAAGTGCAGTTAATGATCCACCACCTTTTACTTTATCTTTCAATGAAGCTGGAAGGTCGTTCATTTGTTTAGCGATGTTGTCATCAGAGATTACTTTCGCTGCACGCTCCAATAAACGGGAGTGAAGGTAGAATACATCTCCAGGGTAAGCCTCGCGTCCTGGTGGACGACGTAATAACAATGATACCTCACGGTAAGCAACTGCTTGTTTAGATAAATCATCATAAACAATCAACGCTGGCTTACCTAAATCTCTAAAGTATTCTCCAACAGCTGCTCCAGTCATTGGTGCGTAAAACTGCATTGGAGCTGGATCAGATGCGTTAGAGGCAACTACCGTTGTATAGGCCATTGCACCTGCATCTTCTAATTTTTTAACGATTCCTGCAACTGTTGAACCTTTTTGTCCAATCGCTACATAAATACAGTAAACAGGCTCACCACGATCGTAAAACTCGCGTTGGTTGATGATTGTATCGATTGCAACAGTTGTTTTTCCTGTTTGACGGTCACCAATGATCAACTCACGTTGTCCACGTCCGATTGGAATCATCGCATCCACCGCTTTGATACCTGTTTGAAGAGGCTCAGTTACTGGTTGACGGAAGATAACTCCCGGTGCTTTACGTTCGATTGGCATTTCGAATAACTCTCCAGCGATTGGTCCTTTACCATCGATTGGTTGTCCTAATGTATCAATGACACGTCCAACTACGCCATCACCAACTTTTACAGAAGCGATTTTCCCTAGTCGGCGAACAGTATCACCTTCTTTTACACTTGAAGATCTACCTAAAAGTACAGCTCCTACATTGTCTTCTTCCAAGTTCAATGCAATTCCTTGCATCCCACCTGCGAATTCAATTAATTCACCGTATTGAACACCATTCATTCCATAGATACGTGCAATACCATCTCCTACTTGAAGAACGGTACCTACTTCTTGTAATTCTGCTTCAGAGCGAAATCCAGAAAGTTGCTCTCTTAATATTGCGGAAACTTCTGCTGGTTTGATATCTGCCATTTTTACTTTATTTAATGTGTCGTTTGACTATTTTACTAATTCTTGTTTTAATCGATTCAATTGGTTTGAAACGGATGCATCAATTTGGTGGTCACCCATACGGACAATAAATCCGCCAATTAATGATTCGTCTACATTTTCAGTGATTTCTAACGTTCCTTTGATGGAAGCACTGATTTTGGAAGTGATTTGAGCTTTTGTCTGCGCATCCAAGGTTTTAGCACTGATAATTGTCACTGGAACAATTCCTCTGTGTTCTTTTAACTGAGCTAAAAACGCACTAGCGATTTCTGTAATTAATGCCTCTCTTCTGTTCGTCGCTACCATTTCTAAAAATGAAATCGACAAAGCGTCAAAATTTCCAAAGATGGTTTTAATGACTTCCAATTTTTTGTCCACCTTGATTAAAGGAGAACTTAAAAACACTTGGAAATCATGCGCCTCGTTTGCAACGGTAATAATTTGTTGCATGTTATTTTCAATAACCTCTATTTTTTGTTGATCTAAGGCTAATTCCAATAATGCTTTCGCGTAACGTCCTGCTGCTTTCGTTGATTTCATCTGATTAGTTCATTTGAATATCACCAGCAAGTTTTTCTGCTAATGCTTTTTGTTTTTCATCTGATGCCAATTCGCCACGAACAACTTTCTCAGCGATTTCAACCGCCAATGTTGCCACATGCGTTTTGATTTCAGCAATTGCTGCTGCTTTTTCGCTGTTAATGTTCAAACGAGCTGCTTCAACAATTTTCTGAGCTTCAACTTTCGATTTAGATTTCGCATCTTCAATCATCGTGTTCGCAGCTTCTTTCGCTTCTTTCAAGATGTTGTCACGTTCAGCACGTGCCTCTTTCAAGATTTGATCGTTTTCAGCTTTTAACGCTTTCATCTCAGCTTGTGTTTTCACCGCCAAGTCTAACGCCTCAGAAATTTTTTGTTCGCGTGCATTAACTGCATTTAAAATAGGCTTCCAGGCAAATTTTGCCAATAAGAACATGAGCAGGCAAAAAACGATTCCTGTCCAGAACAATAAACCTAAATCGGGTATAATTAAATCCATTTTCTTTTAATTAATGTGTTAAATATAAAGGTAGTTGGAACCAACCGTCCCAACTACCTTTAAAGATTTATGCCTTCGCGCCTAGTAGACCAACTACTACACCGAATAACGCAACACCTTCAATAAGTGCTGCTGCAATAATCATCGCTGTTTGAATTTTTCCAGATGCTTCTGGGTTTCTAGCGATACCTTCTACTGCAGAACCACCGATTCTACCAATTCCTAGACCTGCGCCTAAAACTGCTAAACCAGCACCGATTGCTGCAATACTACCGAACATTCCTGTCATTATATTTGAATTAAAAGGTTACTAATTAATGATGCGCTTCTTCCACTGCTGCCCCGATAAACAATGCTGAAAGCATCGCAAACAGGAACCCTTGTAAAAACGCAACTAAAACTTCCAAAATCGAGATAAACAAAGCCATTGGAACAGACAATCCTGCCCAAGCAACGTTTTTATTTACGAAGATGATGGAAATCAATGCTAAAACAATAATGTGTCCTGCAGTAATGTTCGCAAACAAACGAATCATTAAGGCAAATGGTTTTGTGAAGATACCAATGATCTCAATCGGCATCATGAAGAATTTCATTGGAACTGGAACACCTGGCATCCAGAAAATGTGTCCCCAGTAATTTTTGTTTCCAGAAAATAAGGTAACCACTAAAGTACATACTGCTAGAAATAACGTAATAGTGATGTTTCCTGTTAAGTTAGCTCCTCCCGGTAAGAATGGAACCAATCCCAACATATTGTTGAACCAAATAAAAAAGAAAATAGTTAACAAGTATGGAACATATTTCTCGTATTTGTGCTCGTTGATGTTTGCCTTAGCAATGTCATCACGTACCATAACAATAATAGGCTCAAAGAATTTTGCTAGTCCCTTAGGCGCAACCGCACCATTTTTACGGTAGAATTTAGCAACACTAAACATGACGATTAACACTAAGAATGCACCCATTAAAAGGGACATTACGTTTTTAGTAATAGAAAAATCCAAAGGTTGAGCATTGTGTGGGTGTTCGCCATCGAAATGTAATTCACCTTCTGCGTTTAATTTGTAAATTTCTTCATGGTACATGGCATATCCTGCAGCAGGACCAACACCTTTTACATAATGTAAACTTGCGCCTTGTTCTTTGCTTTCAACTGCAACTGCTTGACCATGGTAAAAATGGCTTGAACTAAACGTTTTTAAGCCATTATCCATCAAAATAATCGGTAAATAGATGCTTGTTCCACCATGCTCAGGACCAAAAAGATGCCATTCGTGCGCATCCTTGATGTGGTGCATGATCATTTCACTAACGTTAAATTCTTTTTCTTCATTAGCGAAAGAGAATCCAGACATTCCTACGAAGGCAAGTAAAACAGCGACTTTTCGCATGAAAAATGAAAGTTTGCTCAAATGTTGCATTAGCGATTCTTAAAATTTTTGGCAAAGTTAGGCAAACTTTCTAAAGAAACAACTTAATTTTTGAACAAATCAGTGGCGAGTTCTCCTCATTTTCTTGTAAAACTGGATTCCAATCATTAACAGAATTGCCACACCGAAGAATCCGAGCGTTCCGTACATCCAATTCAATGAATTTTTCATGCTGACTAGAAAGACGATAGCTACTAAAAGAAGGGTAGCCACTTCATTCCAAATCCTGAGTTTCCCTGATGTCCATCGTATCGTTCTTCGTTGACATTGCTTCATCATTTTTTGACTGTAAAAATGGTAAATGAGTAGCAAACCAACGAATCCTAACTTCATGTGCATCCATGGTTGGGATAAATAATATGTAGGTTGATCCACAATCATGATTGTTCCAAAAACGACGGTTAAAATCATCGATGGAGTGGTAATGATCCACCACAGTTTTTTTTGCATGACATCAAATTGTTCTTGAAGTATGCTTTTCTTTGGCTCCTCCTGATCACTGGCCTCTACGAAATAGATGAATAAGCGAACCATATAAAAGAGTCCGGCAAACCAACTGACCATAAAAATGATGTGTAGTGCTTTAATGTATAACATACCTACAAAAGTAATGGAATCAACTTGTATTCAGGGTATATTTGTATTTTCGTTGACGATTTATTTTGTAGCACAATTCCATTTATCGATGAAACAGCTTGTATTGACTTCATTTTTCCTGTTATCCGTTTTTCATTGTTTAGCACAGGAAAAATTGTTGTCCTTAGATGGAACGTTTCAAAACAACAATTTGGTCGTATACAATCCACCCCAATCTGATGGCTTTGGATTTTGTGTCACGAAAGTGCTCGTCAATGGGGAAATTTTACCCGCTGCGATTCAATCGGCACATTTCGAAATAAATTTTCAGTTGTTCCAATTGAAAGTAGGCGAAAATGTCTTCGTGGTTTTGGAACATGCTGTTGGATGTCAGCCTCGATTTATGAATCCAGAAATTCTTTTGCCTAAAAGCACCTTTCGCTGTACATCGATCAGCGCGGATAAAACGGGAATGATCAAATGGACCACAGCCGATGAAGCTGGATCTTTGGATTTTATCATTGAGCAATACCGCTGGAATAGATGGGTGGAGGCAGGACAAGTAAAAGGGAATGGAACTAAGCAATCGAATGCATACAATTTTCAAATCACTCCGCATTCTGGTAAAAATCAAATCCGCGTTTCACAGGTTGATAACACCGGTGAAAAACGTAGTTCTCAGATTGTGTTTTTTAATTCGGGACAAACTTCTCTAAAGATAAGTCCAACTAAGGTTCGGGACAATTTGTACTTTAAAGCTGGATCCAAAGAAATGAAAACAAAATTTGAAGTGTACGATGCTTATGGAAACTTGCTTAAAGTAGGATTCGCTAGCATGGTCGATTGTACCAACTTAGTGAGTGGGGTATACTTTATAAATTTCGATAATCAAACGGAAAAATTCATCAAAATCGCCGAATAATGAAACGCATAGAACACCTTGGAATCGCCGTAAAAAACTTAGAGGAAGCTATTCCGATGTACGAAGCACTTTTGAATACTCCTTGTTACAAAAGGGAAGGTGTAGCTTCAGAAGGTGTGATGACCGCCTTTTTTCAAATCGGCGAATCTAAAATAGAATTATTAGAAGCCAGTAATGAAGCCTCACCTATTGCGAAGTTCCTCAGTAAAAATGGACCCGGATTTCACCATGTCGCTTTTGAAGTGGAAAATATGGAAGCAGAAATTGAACGACTTCAGGCAGCCGGATTCCAGCTCATTCATGAAATAGCGAAGGATGGTGCGGATAACAAACGAATTGCTTTTTTACATCCGAAATCTACTGGTTCTTTGTTGGTGGAAATATGTCAAGAAAAAAGCGCATAAAAAGGATTATCTTCTTGATAATAGAAGGTTTGTAATCCTGCCTTCTGAGCACCCGCAACGTGTTGCGGACTATCATCAATAAATAGCACTTTAGTTGGTGTCACACCAAGTTGCTCACAAACCCAAATGAAGGTTTCTGGATGCGGTTTGCGTTGTTTGATTTCATGAGAAAGAAATACCTGTTCGAATAAGGAATCAAAGGATACTTGACTCGCTTTCGACCATTCTCTTTTCACCTCCACCATGTGGAGTTCATTTGTATTGCTTAAGAGTGCAATGCGTTGTTTTTGTGCGAGTTCAAGGAGTAATTGCACCTTCTTTTGAGGAAAACTTAAGATCATCGCATTCCACGCATGGACCACTTCATTCGGACTCGTTCCTTTTCGGGTAGTAGCCAGAAGTTTGTTGATGAAATGTTGGGCGGAAATTTGACCAGTTTCGAATAAGTCGAAAAGTTGATTTTGTTGAAATTGTGTATACTTTTCTTGAAAGTCAATTGTCCCTAATTGACCGAACGCCTTTTCAGTTGCTTGATAATCAATGTCAATGAGCACTCCGCCTAGGTCAAATAAAATCAGTTCGATGTCTTTCATGTCACGAAGATACTGCCTTCGCACGTTATTTGAATGTATTCTAAATAATCAAGCGTGACATTTCCATGACATTACAACTTTAGCAGGGATGTACTTTTGCAGTCAAAGATACTGATTGTGTTGAAGGACCTACATATTATCGCATTTACACATCGAAATTTAGACGTCAATAAAATTGGTTTATTACACATTGAGAAAGAAGACCAACTAGGACATTTAGATCGATTAAAGCAGACCTTGCAATTGAATGAACTTCAGTTCCTGTCCACGTGTAATCGCGTTGAAATCACGTTTGTGAAGCAACACAAACTGGATTCAGAATATGTCCACCAAATACTTTCGTTGATTTACCCCAAATTGGTTCCGATTCAATTAGAAGAATTTGTACATCGTGCGGAAACGTACTCTGGAAAGCAAGCGGTAAATCATGCGCTTTCTGTTGCATCTTCGATTGACTCCATGATCATTGGAGAAAGAGAAATCATCACTCAAGTTCGCACTTCCTACGAACATTGCCGTGATTTGGGATTAACGGGAGATTTTATTCGCTTGTTAATGAAACAAGTGATTCAATGCGCCAAACAAGTATATACAGAAACCTCTATTTCTACTAAGCCAGTATCGGTTGTTTCTTTGGCATACCATCACATGAAACGCATGAACATTCCATTGGATGCGCGTATTCTGATTATTGGTGCCGGAGTTACGAATACAACCATGTGTCGTTTTCTAAAGAAACATGGTTTCCGTAATTTTCATGTGTTCAATCGCACACACGAACGCGCGGAAAAACTTGCCAATGAAATCAAAGGAACTGCTTATGCACTTTCAGAGTTAGGGAAATTTGACAAAGGATTTGATGTCATCATTACTTGTACAGCAGCGAAGCATCACGTTCTGACACCTGAACTTTACGAATTTATTTTACAAAACGAAGCACATGAACGTGTAATCATCGATTTAGCGATTCCTCAAGATTTGGATGCTTCCATTTTGAATGCACATCCGATCAATTACTTGTCCATCGAATATTTACAGAAGATTTCTAATGAAAACTTGAAAGAGCGTTCGAAAGAAATTCTTCATGTAGAGCAAATTATTGCGGATGCGATGGAAGCTTTTGAAAACTTGTTTAAGGAACGCAAAGTGGAAATTGCCATGAAAGATGTTCCGCAGCAAGTGAAGGAAATCAAAAACATGGCGTACGAAACAGTATTCCGTGAGGACTTAGACCAACTCGACCCCCAAGCCAAAGAATTATTAGATAAAATCATTGGATACATGGAGAAAAAATACATCTCGGGTCCAATGAAATTAGCCAAAGAAATCATACTCAAAAATGCAAACTAATCCCAAAATCCGCATTGGAACACGTGGTAGTGACCTCGCTTTGTGGCAAGCTCATTTCGTACGTCGTCAATTGGAGGAGATTGGTTGTGAAGTGAGTATTCAAATCATTGTTACACAAGGTGACCGGATTCAGGACCTCAGCTTTGATAAACTCGAAGGAAAAGGGTTTTTTACCAAAGAAATTGAACAAGCATTATTGAATGGAGAAGTTGACTTAGCGGTGCATTCCCACAAGGACCTCGAAACAACTCAACCCTCAGGATTGCACATTGCCGCTGTTTCTTACCGCGAGGATGCATCTGAATTGTTGCTGATGAGACGCGAAGCTTTTGATGCGAGTCAAGCATGGAATTTGAAAGCAAATGCCGTGATCGGAACCTCTTCCGCCAGAAGGAAAGCACAAATTATTGCACAACGTCCCGATTTAGCAATTAAAGAACTCCGAGGAAATGTTCCAACAAGAATCGACAAACTCCGCCAAGGTCAATACGATGCTATTTTATTAGCGCGTGCAGGTGTCTTGCGTTTGGAATTGGATTTATCGGATTTAGAAACGATTGTCTTAGATCCAACCTCGTTTATTCCAGCACCGGCTCAAGGTGTACTTGGATTACAAACACGTGTCGATGATGTCGTGACAACTGAAATTCTACAAAAATTACACCATAGCGATGTGGCAACGCGCATTGGATTAGAGCGCTCGGTACTTCGTCAAATGGACGGAGGATGTCAATTGCCATTAGGTGTTTATTGTGTCGATGACCAAGTTTACGTTTCTTATTCTCCTTCTTCCGCAGAAGCAGCAGAGAATAAGGTGTATTCTTATGTCGCAGGACAAGAAACGGCGTTGGCACAAGAAATTGTACAGGAATTAAAAAAGTGACCCCGAAACGTATTTTTATCTCGCGTCCAATCGTTGAAGCTGGGGAAACGCTTCAAAAATTTGCTGCGTTAGGCGGAGACTTAATCGCTGAATCCTTGGTGAACTTTGAAACTATTTCCTTCGATAAAAACCTTTCGAGCGACGTCATCTTTTTCTCAAGTATACGCGCTGCAACGTTTTATCTGAATGAACATCCATCCATTTCTGCATCTGTACAATTCGCTTGCGCAGGTCCAGACACAGCAGATAAACTCAAAGTAAATTTTCAGATTTCATGTGATTTTATTGCACCAACAGCGGGTAATCCAAACGAAAGTGCGCAGGTCTTTAAAACATGGTTAGGACAGCGTCATGTGCTCTTTCCAAAAAGTGAACAAAGCTTGAATTCATATTCGAGCATCCTTCCCGACCATCAGAAAACGGAAATCATCGTTTACCGAACGTACTCGATTCCAACGTCAATTCCTCCGTGTGATCTTTATATTTTTTCGAGTCCGAGCAATGCGAGAGCATTTTTGGAAATCAACGAACTTCCAAATGAAGCCATCTGTTTGGCTTGGGGTTCTTCCACTATGAAGTATCTCGAATCACAGGGATTTTCTGTTTTTCATCACCTACAATCGGGAACATTGAGGGAATTAGATCAATTTTTGATGGATTCACTCAACTTAACTATTGGGACTGATGAAATTTGAATTCACAGAGGTCATTACTCCCGAGTTGGTTGAGTTGCTCGAAGAAACGACACTCGGAACCAACGGCGCGATGTATCGTCACTTAGATGTGAAGGATCGTATTTATCAAACGGATGCGCCCCTCAGTTTCTCCTTAAAACGAAATGACCATTTGCTCGCAAACATTACCTTTTGCAAGCGATCTTTCGGTTTGTACTTGCGTTATTTTGCTTTTGACAAACGATTCCAATCGAAGGGAAAAGCGCGTCAAACCATTCAAAAATCAGCGCTAAAACAAGAAATTGAAGGTGTCTTTCAACGTGTGGAAAAAGAACATGCAGGAAATCTTCACATGTGTTATGCCTACATAGATGCACGCAATGCGCGAAGTAAATGGATGAGTGAGCAATTTGGATTCCAAACCAAAGCTAAATTGGCGACCCAGTCTTTTACTCGGATCTATCCCAAACACGTGCTTAGCTTAAAAAAGGAAACGCTTCAACGTGAACACCTTGATTGGATTCGATCCAAATACCAAAACCACACCGCTTATTTTGAGGAATACCTGAAGGATGGATTTATCCATTGTTGGCATTCTGCCGACGGAAAACTCTTAGCCTTGGGGAAATTCACGACTGTCACTTGGGAAATTAATCGACTACCCGGAAAATTGGGCGGATTCTTTGTCAAATTACTACCATATCTCCCCGTCTTTCGGAAATTGGTCAATGTGAAGCACCATCAATTTTTAGTACCGGAAGCAGTTTGTTTAGCGGATGAAAGTCCGAAAGTCCTGGAGACTTTTTTAGCCGGTGTTTTGCACATGGAAAAGCGTCAGATGATGCTTTGGTGGAATGATGAACGTGATCCACTGTATATGAAACTAAAAGATCAGGTGAATTGGGGAATCATGCACCGAATTTTAGGCATCTCTCCAGTGGATGTTGTTATCCGTGGTGATTTTCAACCTGAAAACCCCATGTATATCGCCGCTTTCGATATGATTTAAGGAATTATCGTCTTGAATCAATCAAGCGTTCAATCACCATTGCCGTGATCCGTTTATCGAAATCGGATTTATACAATTGGTATTGTTGAAATTCTTCGCTGGTCATAAGTCCGGTAACCATCCCAATGAATTGATACTTAATTCCTGTATTTTTCGCAAAAACGTTTTTAACTTCCGCGCGTTGTTCTTCTTGAATCATTCGTTTAAAACAATGATCTAAAATGACATTAGATTTCGATTCTGCAACAAATAAGTCGTGTTGAAACTTTAAGATTGGACGCAAGACCTCGTTTTGGAAACGTTCGATTGGTGTTGCATGGTCATTTTCAGTAAATACGTCTGGACGTAAGTTTTGAAGGAGTTCAGTTTCTCTAGACATGTTATTCAGATAAATCAACGGTGGAATAGCTCACGAGAAATTCTTCAAGGTAAGAACTCATGCGTTCATCGTCGCTATTTCGCGCAAACAATACGTGTTTGCATTTTGGTAAACTTTCCGCAAGTCGTGCCACGAATCCTTTTTGTCCAGCACGCATTTGATCATCCATATTTAAAACAATGAATAACTTTAACTTTTTGATGTTAAATCCATTCTGGAAGTACATTTCACACACGCGTCTTGTTGTTCCAACAATGATTTCTGTGCCATCGAATAAATCGTTTCGTTGCTTTAATTTATTCCCTTTTTCCACGACTAGATCGACTGTCAGGTCTTTTGCTTTCGCTGCCTTTTGAAAGTATTCTTCGATGTGACGTGCATCGTCATTGTTTGCACAAACGATAATGGCGCGTGGAGAACCTTCCTCTGGATGAAGAATGATATCATCGACAATTGGCCAAAGATAATCCAAGTACTCTTCGGGTTCGGCATGCACCACAAGAGAAGATCTAGATTTTAATTGTTTGATGACTTGGTCGATTAGCTCGCTCATGGATTGATTTTTTTATTGGAAAGATGTCTATCGGCATCTCGAATTGTTTTCTTTTTTAAATTTTCTTTGAGCGCCTGCTCCAAATCGATGTTCGTTTGGTTCGCCAGACACATGACAACAAAAAGTACATCAGCTAATTCATCGCCGAGGTCCTTGTTCTTGTCGCTTTCTTTTTCACTTTGTTCTCCGTAGCGTCGTGCCATAATTCTAGCAACTTCTCCTACTTCTTCCATGAGAATTGCGGTATTCGTCAATTCGTCAAAATAACGGACGCCAACCGTTTTGATCCATTCGTCGATGGTTTTTTGTGCTTCTTGGATAGTCATAATCGGGAATAAAATTAGTCAAAAGGAATCGAACTCGAATATTCCCTTTATTTTCCGTTTCTTTTTTCCAACTTTGTAGCTCAATTTAAGTCAAATGGAAAAGCTGCAAAATTTCATCAATGGGACCTATGTTCCACCGAAGAATGGACAATACATCGACAATTATGAACCGGCAACGGGACAAGTTTACGCTTTAATTCCGGATTCGGATGAAGAAGATGTGTTGGATGCTGTGGATGCGGCTGAAAAAGCATTCCCCATTTGGTCTAAGATGTCGATTGAAGAACGCAGTAAAATACTCGTTCGACTTTCAGAAGGCATTGAAAAAAACATGGATGAATTTGTTCAAGCGGAAAGTCGAGACAACGGAAAACCGGTTTCCTTGGCAGCCCACGTGGACATTCCTCGCGCAGTTTCGAATTTTCATTTCTTCGCGACAGCCATCACACATTTCGCTTCGGAGTCGCACCTGATGGAGGGAGTTGGCATCAACTTCACCACGCGTAAACCCATCGGCATCGTTGGATGTATTTCTCCTTGGAACTTACCCTTGTATTTGTTTTCATGGAAAATCGCTCCAGCATTAGCAGCGGGAAACTGTGTCATTGCGAAGCCATCTGAAATCACTCCATACACAGCATATTTATTGGGTAAAATCACTCAAGAAGCGGGCGTGCCTGCGGGCGTGCTAAATATTCTACACGGTACCGGACCAAAGGTTGGCGATGCGATTGTGAAACATCCGAAAATCAAAGCGATTTCATTTACTGGTGGAACAAAAACGGGGGAGTACATCGCTCGTACTGCCGGACCCATGTTTAAAAAGCTGTCTTTGGAGTTAGGCGGGAAAAATCCAAACATCATTTTTGCCGATTGTGATTTTGATGACATGTTAAGTACAACCATTCGTTCCTCATTTGCCAATCAAGGTCAAATATGTTTGTGCGGATCACGCATTTTTGTTGAACGTCCGATTTATGAGAAATTCAAGGAAGCATTTGTAGCCAAAGTATCGAGATCAAAAGTTTCTTTTCCAACTGATCCAGAAGCGAAATTGGGAGCAATCGTTTCAGAGTCGCACATGGAGAAAATCTTATCCTATATCGAATTAGCAAAACAAGAAGGAGGAACGATTCTAACGGGTGGAAAGCGCGTACACCTTGCGGCTCCGTATGATCAAGGATATTACATTGAACCTACCATTATCGAAGGACTTTCCTACGATTGTCGCACCAACCAAGAAGAAATTTTTGGGCCAGTAGTTACCATCACTCCTTTCGACACCGAAGAAGAAGCTTTGATGATGGCCAACTCAACAGCATATGGATTGGCAGGAACTATTTGGACATCTAACTTAAACCGTGCGCATCGCGTAGCAGACGAGTTACAATCCGGAATTGTTTGGGTGAATGCTTGGTTGGTTCGAGACTTACGAACGCCATTTGGTGGTGTTAAAGCCTCGGGTGTCGGACGCGAAGGCGGATGGGAAGCAATCCGATTTTTTACGGAAGCAAAAAATATTTTTATCAAGTACTAATGAGAAAATTGATCATTTTTTTGTTGTTCGCGGGGCAATTAAACGCTCAATTGGAGCCCCACATGTTTCAAATCAAAACGAATGAAATTGTTTCGTGGAATTATCATTTTGGAGATGATTTTGAAGGAGCAAATGTCGATGAGTCGAAATGGCACAAGCGCTATCCATGGGGTGGATTGTTAGCTGACCAAAAACAATATGCGGCGCCTGAAATGTTGAGTCAATCTGGTGGAATCCTTCATTTAAAAGTAAGTGAAAACAAAGGATTTTATCCCGTGGAAGATTGGATGATCAACCACGAAGAAGCGAAAAAACATGGTTTAGAAATCCAAGGAAATAGCGTTAAATTAGATTTCATCACTTCGTGTATTTGGAGTAAGCAAGCATTTCGTTATGGATATTTCGAAATTCGCGCAAAGGTTCCATCCGGACAAGGTTTATGGCCAGCATTTTGGTTGTATGGACAAAATCAAAAGGATGAAATTGATTTCATGGAAATGAAAGGAGAACGTCCAAATGAAGTACACATCGATGTCCATTGTCCTGATTCCTGTGAGAAAGTTTTCACTAAACCCTTCGGAATCCCAAAAAACTGGGGTGGATGGGTCAAAATGAACCGACAATTGACAGATGAATACGTGACCTATTCTGGTGTTTGGCTTCCAAATTCCTTGACGTATTTTGTCAATGGTGTCCCAGTTTCACATTATGCAGGTGATTTCGATACGCCCATGAATGTCATTGCGAATATGGCGGTTGCACGCGATGGATTTGCGTTTAATCCAGGACCGAATGCGGAAACGAAATTTCCGGCTGATTACCAAGTGGATTACATTCGTGTGTGGAAATTAACTTCGGACAATGAATATAAAGCAAGTAAATTCCTTGGAGCAAATAAATCCATTTCACCGCTAAAATATGGAAATCCCGAACTGAATTCGGATGATTCAGACATGTATATTAAGCGAAAGGTTCGTTATGTTTTTGACAAAAGACAGGCCTCAACGGAATTGGGTTTTCTTTCGTTTACTCCAATCCTAACGAATCCAGCGCATGCAGTTGGAACATATCAGATTCAATTTAATGGAGTACAACCAAGCAACGTTGAAATATCCATGCAAGACGAATATAGAAACGTCTTTTCCGTGGTAAAAACATCTGCGGGATTACATGAGTTAAGTTTCCCAAAAAAAGGAATTTATCAGATCACGATTTTATCCGGAAAGAACAAAGCAGTATTCACGGTCACCATTTAATGCGATCGATGATTCCTTGTTTTTTCTTTTCCTTAACAGGGATTCGATAGCCACCCACGAGTTTAATGGTGTAGAAGGATTGGCGGTAGATCAATTCATTGAAGCGAATCGATTTATTGTCAAAATCGGTCACGAGGAATAGAAAATGTTTAGGTGTGGTATAACCACCCATGATGCGGATATCGTAACGAGGCGCGAGTCCTAAAAAGCCGCGGAAATCCCCGTTTACCTGGTAGTATTTCGCTTGAATGACCGGCCCGAATCCAGCCCAACCGGCAATTTGCCAATTCTTAAAACGATTCACGTAAGCGTAACCTGGAACGAAACCGACATCGAAGGCCGAAAAGGTACTACTCATTGTTTTGGAGTTTTGTTCATCTTGCAAAACCGTAGGAATAAGTCCTGCATTTTTCGTGTCCACTCCGAAGAAATTCATGGTTCCTTTCACGTACCATGTATGCACTAGTTTTGTGTAATATGAGCGTTTTCCAAGCAACGCTCCCATTTTGAAATCCTTGTGATGGAAATACCAAGCGTTCGCAGAAATATTCAATGACTGAATTTTCGGCTGAATGGAATTTCGATGAACCTCATCCAGTGTGCTGTCCCAGCGATTAGCATCTAGAATGGAAAAACCGCGAATGTACTTGAATTCAAAGTCGTAATAGACCTTCTTGTGGCTGAAGTCCATCCCCAAGTTATATTGCCTTGACCTCCCGTAATTGCTCGCATCGCGGATGTTTCCAATGTTTGGAATACTCAAGCGAAGGACAAACCATTTGTAATTAAAAGCCAATCTCAAGAAGGGTGCTAGGTTATTTTTAAAGGTGATTTTGTCGATTTCGCTGGTCAAGGGATACTTCAACGTAAAAGGGGCAGAGGTATAGCCTGTTTCCGCCGAAATGATTTTCGCGTCGCTAAAATCCAAGATGTTTGGATTCGTTTGCGCAGGCAAACTCATTGTCAATAACAGACAAAGACTACTGATGAATGTTCTCAAGGTCCAAGATAAATGCATATACTTTTGCAATTTCTAATCGTTCGCTACTTCGTCCAGATCCTCCACCGTGACCAGCATCCATATTACATTCAAAAACCAGTGGATTGTCATTCGTTCTCAAGGCACGCAACTTTGCTACGTATTTCATGGGTTCCCAATACTGCACTTGCGAGTCGTGGTATCCAGTCGTAATAAACATCGCTGGATAATGCATGGAACGCAAATTGTCGTAAGGGGAATATTTCAACATGTATTCGTAAAATTCTTGCTCCTGTGGATTCCCCCATTCTTCCCATTCACCGGTTGTCAATGGAATACTGACGTCTAACATCGTGGTTACCACATCGACAAAAGGCACTTGGGAAATAATTCCTTTCCACAGATATGGAGCCATGTTGGTGACTGCTCCCATCAATAGTCCACCCGCTGATCCGCCTTGCGCGTAAAACTTTGACGCATCGCCATAGCCTTTCATGCTTAAGTATTCCGCTGCATTGATAAAGTCAGTAAACGTGTTTATCTTTTTGGTGAATTTTCCGTCTTCGTACCAGTGTTCTCCCATGTACTTGCTTCCGCGAATGTGCGCAACAGCGTAGATGAATCCACGGTTGAGTAAACTGACACGTGTTGCACTGAACACATCCGGAAGTGTATATCCGTAGGAACCGTAACCATAGAGCAAACAAGGAGCTTTTTTTAAATCAACTCCTTTTTTATACACCAAGGAAACGGGAATGTGCGTTCCATCATTGGCCAAGGCCCAAATGCGTTTAGATTGATAATCCGTTGAATCAAAGTTGGGATCCAGTAGTTTTTTCTCAAACCAGATTGCTTGTTCACCTGTTAGGACGGAAAAACGATACACCCTTGACGGAGTGGTCATGGAATTATAGGTATAGAAAATGTCCGTTGTGTCGTAGGAATCATTCACACCTAATCCAAGAAAATACGTTTCTTCCTCGAAGGAAATATAGCGCTCTTCTTTTTCGGTTTTGATTCTTAATTTGCGCAATCCGTTTTGACGTTCTTCGATTAACAGGAAGTCTTTGAATACAGAAATATCCTCCAAAAGTATTTGTGGATCATGCGCGACAATTTCTTGACAGTTGCTTAAATCCTCTGGAATCGTTGCCGTAAAAAGTATTTTTTTGTTTGGAGCATTGTCATTGCTCAAGAGGTAAAATCCATTTTCGTGGTGACTGACTTCATAGATGTGTCCTGCTGCACGTGGTAAAAACACCTGTGCTTTGTCCTCCGCTTGGTTCGCGTTTACCAGTGAAATTTCAGAAGTCGTTGAGCTGTGACAAGCAATTAGGATGAACGCATCATCCAACGTTTTGCTAATGCTCACATAATAGCGTTCATCATCTTCCTGAAAAACAAGGATGTCTTCCGATTCTTTTGTTCCCAGTTTGTGACGAAAAACCTGGAATTCACGGAGGGTTTCTGGATCCTTTTTAATGTAAAAAATCGTTTGATGATCGTTTGCCCAAACAATGCTGCCATCCGTATCGTGGATGAGGTCCTCGTAGAAACTTCCATCCGCATTCTTGCGAAATCGAATTTCGTATTTACGACGTCCCACAAAATCTTCGGAAATAGCCAAGGTTTGATCGTCCAATGACGGACTCCATTCGGCCAATTCGTAGAATGAATGTCCATCAGCACGTTCGTTTTCATCCAGAAAAACATGTTCTACATCATTCTCCCAGCGAATAAGTACTGAATAATCTTTTCCTTCTTGCTGTCTGATTTGATACGTTTGCTTCTGTAAAATAAAAGGCGCACTCACATCGTTCGGATTAATGCGTGCCTCAAATTCATCCACAAGTCCTTGCACCAGTCCATTGATGGGTTCAAAATACGCTTCGCAATAGGAATTCTCTTCTTGCAAGTTGTCCAGTACTTCTTTCGAATCACGTTGATTCATCCAAAAATAAGGATCGTTGCGTTGGTGTCCATGTTCCATTAAAACATGAGGTACTGTAGTTGCAATTGGTTCAGTAAGAGGAGGTCTTTTGGACATATAAAGTACGTTCGAACGATAAAAAATGGGTCGTTCTGTGGATGAGATTGTACAAATTTAGTCAATATCTGCCTTTTATATTTTACCTTTGAATAGTGAAGAAGTTGTACAAGTTATTATTGAATCGTTTACCACGTCCATTACTCATCCGATTGAGTTATGTTTTCCGTCTTTTTGCTCCGACCTTGTACCGAGGAAACAAAGTGGAATGTCCCGTTTGTGAACGATCCTTTTCGAAGTTTTTATCCTACGGTTCCGACGTGGCACACAGAGAAAATGTTCTTTGTCCCTATGACCTAACCTTGGAGCGCCACCGTTTGATGTGGCTTTATTTACAACAAGAAAGCACTTTCTTTACAGCGGAAAATTTATCCGTTCTGCATGTTGCACCGGAACAATGTTTTATCGATCGTTTTCGTGCACAACTTAACTTGAACTATTTAACGGGAGATTTGGTTTCGCCTTTGGCAGATATTCACTTCGACTTGCATCACATTCCTTTAGAGGACAATCGTTTTGACGTGGTTTTTTGCAACCATGTGATGGAACATGTCGCTGATCCTTTGCAATGCATGCGCGAACTTTTCCGTGTGATGAAGTCTGGTGGATGGGCAATTATGCAAGTACCTCAAGATTTTACGCGTGATACGACCTACGAAGATCCAAGCATTACGAGTCCGGCAGAGCGCGAAAAGCATTTCTGGCAAAAGGACCATGTGCGTTTATTCGGTAAAGACTACCCGCAATGGTTGGAAAAAGCGGGATTTACGGTAAGCGAATTCGATTTGAACAAGCATTTTACACCTGAACAAATCGAGCGATTCCGTTTGATGAAAAACGAAATATTGTATATCTTTCATAAAAAATAAACGATGAGAATAGTTGTTTTACTTTTGATGCTTCCACTTTTTGGTTTTTCTCAAAAAGCACTTTTTGTTACTTTAAAACCGATGTTCGGCGCACAAGAATATCAAGCCGGAACTAATTACACCGGCAATAATGGTAAAGTGGTGAAGCTTGAGTATTTAAAATATTACCTAGGTGATCTAAGTATTGTTCATGATGGAGGACAAATTTTGGATTTAACGGAATCTGTTTACTTAATTGGGGACACTAATTACACCCTGTTTTTAGGATACCACGCGGTCAATCAAATTGAACAAGTAAATTTTTTAGTAGGTGTCCCTGGCCGTTTTAATACACAATCAGGTTCGATGGCTCAGGATATTTCTTTGTATCCAGAAACGTACGCTTTAAGTTTTCAATCACCCTCCATGTATTGGGGATGGGCGGCTGGTTACATGCACATGATTGTGGAAGGTAAGGCCGATGGCAATAATGATCAAACCCCTGAAACCTTCTTTCAATTACATAACTTTGGGGATCATAGCCAAGCGCCGGTTTCTATTCCATCGGTGATTCAAACTAATTCGGACCCGAATCAAATCGATGTGCAATTGATTTGCCATATTGATAGATGGTTAAACAACATTAATTTAGCCAGTGTCGGCATCTTACATGGCGAAGATGGATTGAATTTAGAAGTTATGCAGAATGTTTCTACGCAGGTTGTTTTTGAACAATCTGCAACTGCAAGTACGAGTACCTTACAAAAAGACATCCTGCAATTTTCATCCTCAGAAGGCTCCGTTGAATGTGCATGGACAGGCTTGGAAAAAGAGCTAACGGTTAATTTAATGGACCAATCTGGTAAAATCTTACGAAGCCAATCCCTTTCATCCGTTCAGGGTCAATTTACGTGGAATGGACTGAAACCAGGGATGTACTTTGTGCAGTTTGCTGATCAACACGGACAACAAAGTAGACAAGTAATGGTTTTTTAATGAAAATCATTCGTTTTTCCGGACCCTTTCTTTTGTTGTTTATACTCGCACTTTCCTTGTTGAAGTGCAAGAGTCCTTTGAATTTAAACGCGGGAATTGTCGTTCCAACTCCAAGTGATAATCCACAATCAGATGCAAAGATCGAACTTGGAAGAAAATTGTTTTTCGACACACGTCTTTCCATCGATGGAACCGTTTCCTGTGCGACATGTCACAAGCCAGGTAGAGCTTTTACAGATAATTTAACAGTCAGTGAGGGAATCAAAGGACAACATACCGAACGTAATTCACCGAGTATTCTGAATGCAGCCTTCCTTAAAACTGCGATGTTTGATGCGCACTTGGAAACATTGGAGTTACAAGTCATTGTTCCCATTCAGGAAAAAACGGAAATGGGTCACAACATGAAGGACTTGATGAAAGTATTGAGGGCCGATCCGGAATACCAAAAGGCAGCGAAAGAAATTTACGGTCGCGATTTTGATGCGTGGGTCTTAACTCGAAGCATCTCGGCGTATGAGCGTAGTTTGGTGTCGATGAATTCTCGATTTGATCAATACCAAAAGGGAAACAAAAACGCGATTAATGCAACGGAAAAAGCCGGATGGAAATTGTTTTCTGAAACCTTGTATTGTACGAAATGTCATCCAGCTCCGAATTTCACGACCTATGTTGCGGAGAACAACGGACTCTACGCATCCTACGAGGGAAAAAGCGATCAAGGACGTTTCCGCATTCACCATGATTCCTTGGACATCGGAAAATTCAAAGTTCCTTCCTTGCGTAATTTACCGTTGACGTATCCATACATGCACGATGGAAGTTTAGCTACGATGGATGAAGTGCTCGATCATTACGTCAAAGGCGGAAATGGACATCCCTTACAAAACAAAACCATCGTTCCATTTACCTTGAGTCCTCAAGAAAGAAAGCAGTTGAAAGCCTTTTTCAATAGCTTGATCGATGTGAGTTATTTAAACCAATAAGTCAAGAATCCTCCGTATTTTTGTGCCATGAAACTTGCTGCTCAGGATCCAATTTGTGCACTTGCCACCGCGAATGGCATTGGTGCGATTGCACTCATTCGAACATCCGGACCACAATCAAAATCATTGGTATCCAAGTTATTCTCCAAAGACTTAAGCATCCAAAAAACACACACCGTTCATTTGGGTTGGCTTTCGAATTTGGAAGGAGTCCGAATTGATGAGGTACTAGTAACCTTGTTCGATGACGGAAAAAGTTTCACAGGAGAGGAAAGTGTTGAAATTGCTTGTCATGGATCCATATACATCCAACAGCAAATTTTGCAAGCACTGGGAAGTGTAGGCTTTCGCATGGCGGAACCGGGCGAATTCACGCAGCGTGCATTTTTAAACGGACGCATGGACTTGTCCCAGGCAGAAGCTGTCGCGGATTTGATTGCTTCGCAGTCGAAAAACGCGCATGAAATTGCCTTGAAACAATTGCGTGGAACTTTTTCCAGCGAATTGCAAGAATTGCGTGAGAAACTGATTCACTTTGCTTCATTAATTGAATTAGAACTCGATTTCGCAGAAGAAGATGTGGAATTTGCCGATCGCAGTGCCTTGAATAACATGGTCGCGGAGGTATTGCACATGGTTCGACGTTTGGCATCATCATTTCAACTAGGAAATGCGATTAAAAATGGCGTTCCAGTAGCCATTGTCGGCGCACCAAATACAGGAAAGAGCACCTTGCTGAATCAATTGCTTGGCGAAGAGCGTGCGATTGTCTCCAACATTGCCGGAACGACACGCGACGTCATCGAAGAAACCTTAAATATCGACGGAATCTTATTTCGCTTAATCGATACAGCTGGAATCCGTGAAACCACGGAGACCATCGAAGCCATGGGAATTGAACGTTCCCAGCAGAAAATCGAACAGGCTAATATTGTCCTTTGTTTAGCCGATGCTTCCGATTCCGAAAACCTTGATGAAACCGAAGCGTGGGTGAAAGACCTACGTGAAAAACATCCAGACAAACACGTGTTGTTATTGACAAACAAAGTCGATTTAGATACCTCGCGTTTGACAGATAGCTTACAAATCAGTGCCTTAACCGGAACTGGAATCAGCGAACTAAAAGAACAGTTAGTGAGTTGTGTCTTGGGCGATTTCAACATCCAAGAAGAGACGATTGTATCGAACGCACGTCATTTTGAGTCCTTGCAGAATACCGACGAAGCCTTAAGCAAAGCCCAAGAAGGACTACACATCGGCACCACCGGAGATTTCATCGCAATGGACATCCGTACAGCGATGCGTCACCTCGGAAACATCACGGGTCACATCGATGTGGATACGGATATTTTGGGATCGATATTTAGTAAGTTTTGTATTGGGAAGTAAACGCTCAATTTTCTCTCAAAAAATCTGAATTTAAAACAGTTTTTGATGCCTTTTTTGAATCAATTCAAGGTATGCCTCTTTCATTTCTTCTGATAGGAAACTTTGTTTAATCCAGGATATCCATTTAGGTAGTACGTCCTCAAAGCGCTTATAAATTGCTTCTAGTGATTTGTCGTTTATTTTAAGTGAAGTTGCCAATACTTGAAAATCGTTTCGATTCAATTTGCTCTTTTTTCCATTGATCGTTAACGCTGATTCTTCTTTGTCTTCTGGCATAACGATGGCTGTGCTGAGCAAATCATAGGCGGGTGAAAATTCGTATTGACCAAGTGAATTTTCGATCAAGGAGAAATTCTTTAGGTGCATATCGGCATTCCCAGTGAGGTAGCAAAACAAGACCAATTCAAATAGACGTTGTGCTTCAAAACCTTTATTCGTTGTATACGATTGCGAGAGCTTTCCAATCTTTTCGATGGAACCGCGGTTTTTGTGTTCAGTGAGATTTTCACTCAATTGACAAAAATCTTCTACGGCAATTTTTGCACCTTTAATTCGGTCAAAACGCTTTGTGATATAAGCCAATTCCCCAGACTTTAATCGAACTAATCCGTGAACGGCTGTATTAATTTTTACCAATTCTGCCAAATGCATGGTAAGGCTTTCATTCTCCGGTAGCTCTTTGAACTGTGCTGTTGGTGGTTTTAAAATGTAATCTCCATGTATTCCCACAAGGGTTAATCTAGATGGCTCATTCCTATGTTTTTCCACGTTTAAGGACAACTTAGGCTGTACACCGGTCACCGTTTTGCTTTTAATGATAATTTGTTTTGCGAGTTCTTCCAACTGTTTCAAGTCAAAATCGATTTTAGGTGCTTGTGTTGCGCCAAACAATTTTGTAGCACAGGATGGATGATAATCTTGTTGATCCTTATCGAGGAGTTGATAACAATGTAAACACTTATTCATGATTCGATTTCGGTAGAGATGATGGATACACAACCAATATTATCCTTACAAAGGGTTAATAACATAGAAAATCGGTCGTTTGGATTTATTTTCCAATGAGTTAAAGCAATCGTTAATAACCATCCTTCTGGAATTAAACCATCAAAGAATGGAAACAGGACTTTGCTCGAGAATGCTTTTTCTTGCAATGGCATAGTAAGGCTCACTGGTTTAGCTTGCGCGCTTGCCAAATATTCTAGATTGTATTTAAATAGAAATCCGTCATCTGTTTCACTAATGACGCCAGCAAATTTATTTTTGTAATATACTTGTCCTTGTCTCATCAGTCAGTTTTTTGAATGACCCCAAGTTCACTCCCAAACAAGTCCAATAGTTGATTTACCTTGTCTAGTCGTACGGATTGTTTTCCTTGCTCTAATTCCCGCACAAAACGAATTCCAACACCAGCTTTTTCTGCCAATTCAGGCTGTGTAAGCTTTAGTTGTTTTCTTTTTGCTTTTATAAAAGTAGCGATGGAAGTATTCATATTTATACCCTTTAGGGTACAAAAATACGATAAAAAGTTTAAAAAGTACCCGAAAGGGTATAAAAAAAGAAAATATATGTTAAAATGTACCCGATAGGGTATAAAAAAGTTGTTTAAAGAGAAAAACATACCCGAAAGGGTATAAATATTCAATGTAGGTAATATCCAACGATTTTTAACTAAAAAACTTATTCTTAGTCAATTAAAAAAGTTTTTGCCGCCGAAATAATTTCTTTGTTCAATTCAACAATATTTTCGATATCATCAACTGGAAATAATGACATCCAAGTTGAAAAATTCAATTTCTCTTGAAACTTGTCTTTTCCCTTCGAGTTGAACTGTTCGGAATTTACGAACAGTTGAATCTGGAGATAACTCGTTTGATTGAAAAATCCTTTTGATGTGCTCGCTAATATTGGCTTTACTGGACTCAAATAAGTCAATAAGTTGATTTTGGTTTAACCATACAGAATCACCTTCAATTCTTACTTCAATTTGAGTTATTCCCTCAGTTGATTTAAATATTTCTATCTGATTTTCCATCTTTTCCTCCGCTCATTAAATTTATTCTTCTGTTGGGTCCTAGTTGATGGCACAAAATTTGTAAACCAACATACATTTGATCTACATCTTCTGATAAATGGACTACCTATATAAAAATAAAAAAAAACGAGGAAAAAGTCAATAGACAAATGGGAAATCTCATCAGATTTCACATGGAGACTAATGCAGCTGTTCTTCGATTGCTTTCTCTAACTTGTCTATAGATCCCGGTTCTAGACCTGTTGCTTTATAGACAACTTTCCCCTGTCGATTAAGGATGAAGTGTGTTGGATATCCTTGAATTCCTAATTCAAGGGTTTGCTGTTCTTCGATGCTAAGAACAGTGTAATCAAAATCTGTCTTTTTTAAGAAGTCCTTCAATTGATCCGGCTTGTTTAAAGCGATGGCTAAAAATGCCACGTCGTAATCCTTGTATTTTTCGACTAACTTATTCAAATCCGGAATCTCCATCTTACAAGGCTTACATTCAATGAACCAAAAGTTGATGACCGTGATTTTTTCCTTTTTGGGATTGAAATCGGACAATTGAACTTCTTTGTTTTTTATGGTGCGCAAGGGAAGACTGCCAGGAATGGACTCGTTTGCTAAATCAACTTTCTCCATGGGGGCACTCATTCGCATCATCATCCCTTTTTCCTGCTCAGATGCCGTTCGAAGAACGAACGCTTTGACCTCTTTTCGGTCATTGATAAATGGCTCAGGAATGAGGTTGCCTGTCCCTAAATAAAAGTCGAGGCTATCCGCAGGAATCTGACGACCAGTTGAAAGACATACCGGAATGGATTTACCATCTAACACGAGGGGCTGTGAAAAGTCCAAATCTGTCGGTTGGGCTTTGTGTAATTTCGATAAATCCACTTGTGCAACCGTTAATCCTTGGATCAAGCAAATAGATAATAACAGGATGGTTTTGAACATGCTTAATAAGTTAAAAATTAAAGGTCAAACTCAACTTCGCTCCTGCTTGTGAGTAGTTGAAATTTGGAACGGATCCACCCAAGGATTGTGGTGAAACAGCTTGACGAAGTACCATGTTTTTAAAGAAACAAAACTCGAGGTTCCAGGAATGCTTATTATTCCCAATAAACGAGAATCCATGTCCGAACTCGAGTCCGATGGAACTCATGGTGATGTCGAATCTTTCTTGAATGTTGTTCGTCATGGGAGGCATCGTTAAATCCTGAACATCTACCCAATCTTCTGAACTACGCACACCGTAATTCAAGCGAATCGGAATGTATTTAGCGACATTGGATTTCATGCCGTCGTACTGAAATTGATAATTGGCTCCAATGGAATAAAAATGATCTAGGCCGGACAGTAACTTCACATCTGCTCGGAGTCCAACAAAGTGCTGACGACTCAAGTATTTACCGGCTCCGAGAGTCATACACAGTGGCAAGTCGAAAAAGTATCCATTTCCTGATGACCATAAGTAATAATCGTCGGGAACGAATCCGTTATCTGTTCCCGCGGCAAATTGTGTGAGTCCGAGGGTGAAGGAAAACTCGTCGCTCTTGCGTGGACGCACCAATGTATCGCGTATGCGTTTTTGATAGCTTACATTCTCTTCGAAATAATCGTACATCTCGCGAGAAAGGGAATAGTTTCGGTTGTAATTGTCGCGAAAGGTCAAATCTCCATCCTTCTGATTGAATTCGATGATCTCACCATAAAGCACTTTTCCTGTTTTCAAATGAACAATGTCATATACGACCACTTGTTTTGGTTTCGTTTGTGCAAAGGAGTTTGTTTGCTGTAAACAAAGGACGAGTGTTAAAAGGAGGATGTTTCGTAACATATAGACTGATAATTTGCCCTAAAAATAAGTCAAATCTGTGAATTTTCCATTACTTGAGGAATCCCTACCTTTGCAGCGTGTCAAAATACCTCAGCATAGCGAAGATCAGCGAAGGATTCTACAAGGAAAAAGGATCCAAGTTTTTTGCATTCGCAGTGCCCTGTAAAACGGAAGAGGAAGTCAAGGCGTTTATTCAAGCCAAACGAAAGGAACACCATCAGGCTGTTCATGTGTGCTCCGCTTTTCGCTTGGGAAGCGACAAGAAATTATACCGTTCGAGTGACGATGGAGAACCTTCGAATTCCGCCGGACCACCGATTTTAGGTCAAATTCAATCCTTTGATTTGAGCAATGTGCTCATTGCAGTCGTGCGTTATTACGGCGGAACAAATTTAGGGGTCGGTGGACTCATCACGGCCTATCGCTCCGCAGCAAAAGATGCCTTGGAACAAGCAGAAATCATCGAATGTGAAGAGGAAGTGGTGTGGGAATTACAGTTCTCTTATGCGGATATGCCAGGCGTTATGAAAACGTTAAAAGCGTATCCATGTACTATTTTAAGCCAAGAATTAGCCGAAAACGGACACATTACGGTGAGTATTCCGCTGTCTCAAGAACGACTGATGTCTGAACTGACAGAATTTAGAATCAATCCTTAAATTTTTCCTTTTTGTACGGGAAGATGTTGGACATCTCACCAGAATAATAGAATTCGTAGGCGACAGATCCAAAGGTATATTCCTGTTCCCTTATTTTAAAGTTCGATCCACCCACCGATGGATTCTTTTTTGGCACTGATTTTTGGTAGCCTAAATTAAACAAGGAAGCTAAAATCTCGGGACGATTGTCAATCGGGAATCCTGCTTTTTCCCACTGCGTTTTAATTTGCTTGATGTAAATCGCAGCGTACAAATAGGAATAGTAGTGATCTTTGTATTGAACCAAACGTTTCACACGCAAACTCAAGGTATCGTTGTGTTGGTTGTTGTAATTTCGAGTGGAGTCATAGTCCAATATGTGTGCGTATTTATTCCCCAAATAATAAACGGACGTGGAATCTTTCAAATAGCGTTCGATGCGTTGCGCCGTATTTTCTTTTATTCCCGTGACGCCGTATGATAAATTCGTTTCTAAAGCGAGGGTTTTTAACGGAGCGACAAAGGTTTTGAAGCGTTCGCGACGTGAGTTGAATAGTCGGACTTGTTCTCCCACTAAACAGGCAACAATCATGCGTGATTCGACACCAGCTGCTCGAGCGGCGGAATCGATGTAGCGTTTGTCCTTAGCGACGGCTTCTTTGAAGTATTTCCATTCCATGATGTTCATCCAGTCAAAGGCGTTGAGTCCGCTTGCTTTGGCGTCCAATTTTCGCTTAGATTTTATTCGTTGTAGGGCTTTTTGATACGATTTTTTATCCTTCAATTTCAAGTCAATCGCCGACAACATTTGCAAGGCCAATTTCTCATCCTTCGAACTCACCCAAGCATCCATGATGTCGCTGGCATTTTTCGGATAATATTCATTCAAGAGGTTGATCCGTCCTAAAATTTCATTTCGGTATTGAACAATGTTCGAACTGTCAATTTTAAACGATTGGTTGTATTTATCATGAATTTGCTGGTAGTAGCGAGTATTGACATCCACCAATCCCGCATCGTTGGTCAATTTAAATTTCATCGCGACATAGGTCCCCACCAAGAAAAAACCATAAATCGCAAAACTGTAAAGGAGTATAAGGTAGGGGATTTTAATCCATTTTTTCTGAAAAAAGGCGCGCATATTCAATGATTAACAGGACTTTATACTGAGATGTGTCAAACAAGTTACGTTGATGGATATTTCTCTTGATAATCCAATCACGTTTACCTAGAATCGCTAATTTTGGAACATGGCTTTAATAAAAGAATGTCGTGGATTTGTTCCACAATTTGGAGAGGATTGTTACCTCGCAGAAAATGCAACGGTGGTTGGTGATGTCATTATGGGATCTGAATGTTCCGTATGGTTCAATGCCGTAGTTAGAGGTGATGTGAATTCCATTCGCATGGGAAATTGCGTCAACGTTCAAGATGGAGCGGTGATTCATTGCACCTATGAAAAAACAAAAGTGAATTTGGGTAATCATGTTTCCATTGGACACAATGCCTTGGTGCACGGTTGTACGGTGGAAGACAATGTGCTCATAGGCATGGGCTCCATCGTTATGGATGATTGTTACATCGAAGCGAATAGCATCATTGCTGCCGGAGCGGTACTATTGGAAGGAACACGTGTCGAGTCCTGGAGTATTTACGCTGGAGTTCCGGCGAAAAAAGTCAAAACCTTGAGTCCAGAGTTATTTGCTGGCGAGGTGCAACGCATTTCCAATAATTACGTCATGTATTCCGGTTGGTTTAAAGAGAAAAAAGACTAACTTAAACGTTCAAACGATTGATAATGAAAACCAAACTAACAACCATCATCTGTGCACTTGGTGCATTCCTTGTATTAAACGCGTGTAAAGGCACAAAGAAAGTTCAGTGTGAATCCTATAGTCTTTCGCAAACTGTTCAACAGCAAGATCTCGCTTCCAAATAAGCAGTTTCATCGATAATTCCTTTGTTTTTCTTTCTTTCTGAAGGAGAAATCGTAATTTTACTCAACAAATTTGAGCACTATGAAATACGATCGAATCGACTCCAATCTATACATTGCGAATAGAAAGAAATTCACCGAACGAATGACAGCTAACACGTTAGCGGTCTTTAATTCCAACGATATTTCCCCAATTAGTGCAGATAGCACGATGCCGTTTCAGCAGCACCGTGATATTTTGTATTTGTCAGGAGTGGATCAAGAAGAATCGATTTTAGTTCTTTTTCCAAATGCAAGTAATCCCGCTCACCGAGAAGTATTGTTCTTGAAAGAAACGAGTGATTTAATTGCCGTTTGGGAAGGGGAGAAATTGACGAAGGAAACAGCCTTTTTAACTTCAGGGATTAAAACCGTTTATTGGTTGCAGCAATTCCCGACCATCTTCAAACAAATGATGGCGGAAGCACACGGAATGTATTTAAACACGAACGAACATTTGCGTGCAAATACGGAAGTTGAAACGCGTGAAGATCGCTTCATCAAACAAGTCAAACAAGATTATCCAGCACATCAAGTTCATAAGTCAGCACCGATCATGCATAAAATTCGTTCCATCAAAGAAGCGGTGGAATTGGAATTAATGCAGCGTGCATGTAAAATTACCGAAGCAGGTGTTCGACGTCTATTGGCGTTCATCAAACCAGGTGTTTGGGAATACGAAATCGAAGCAGAATTGGCGCATGAATTTTTACGTAATCGTTCCAAAGGATTTGCTTATACACCGATCGTTGCCTCTGGTAAAAATGCATGTGTATTGCATTATATTGAAAACAACCAACAATGTCAAGATGGAGATGTCATTCTACTTGATGTTGGTGCGGAATACGCGAATTACTCATCCGATCTAACTCGTTGTTTACCTGTAAACGGATGCTTCACTGCTCGACAAAAAGCGGTGTACAATGCAGTTTTACACGTGAAAAACGAAGCGCAAAAATTATTGGTTCCTGGAACCATTATGGCGGAATACCACAAGCAAGTGGGATCCTTGATGGAAGAACAATTAGTTGGACTTGGATTAATTTCCATGGATGATATCAAAACACAAAATCCAGATTGGCCAGCCTATAAAAAGTACTTCATGCATGGAACTTCTCATTTCTTGGGACTAGATACGCATGATGTTGGAATTTGGCACGAACCGATTTCAGCCGGAATGGTCTTTACCTGTGAGCCAGGAATTTACATTCCAGAAGAAGGACTTGGAATCCGTTTAGAGGACGACTTGGTTGTTCAATCGAGCGGTGCGCCATTTAACTTGATGGGCGATATTCCAATTGAAGCCGAAGCGATTGAAGACTTGATGAACGCATAGTTCATGTTGCATTATCAATCAGTTGGCGAAGGGAAAACCATCGTCTTTTTGCATGGATTCTTGGAGTCCTCCACCATGTGGGATTATCTTCCATTAAAGGAATTAAATGTTCGTTATATTCTTATTGATCTTCCCGGACACGGACAATCACCGTTAACGGATACTGCGGAGATACCGAGTATTCGCTTTATGGCACAGCAAGTTCTTGAAGTCTTGAAGGAGTTAAAAATCACTGAATTCACCCTCGTTGGACACTCGCTCGGAGCATATGTCGGACTAGAACTATTTCAGTTAGCACCTTGTCAAAAACTTATATTATTAAACTCTAATTGTTGGAGTGATGACGAGCAAAAACGTCGTGATCGACTGCGGGTAGCAGATTTGGTCTATTCAGCAAAAAAACACTTTGTACGCGAAGCCATTCCTGGTTTATTTGGACGTCCAAATGATTTTCGAGAAGAAATCAAGCAGTTAATTGCGGAAGCAAATCTAATGAGTGGAGATGCGATAGCCTATGCTGCGTTAGCGATGCGTGAACGCGCAGATTATACGGAAGAAGTATTAGCGAATTCAAGTAAATATGTGTTTATCCATGGAGAATTGGATACACTCGTTTCAGGTGAGCAGTTGCTGTTGCGCCTGCCGGGAATGCGTGTTCACTTTCTTCCAAATGCCGGACATATGTCACATATCGAGTCTAGAGATGAAGTTATTTTGCTTTTGAAGGAAGAAATGTAGGAAAAGAATTTCATGACCGAAAAAAAATGACTAATTTAGTCATGACAAAAAAAGACATGAAAAAAATTATTCACGAAAAACTTCAGGGAAAAGGAATAAAAATCCATGAATTAGCTAAGCATTTGAGCATAGATGCAAGTTTAATGAGCCGCATTTTAGCGAATAAACGCAAACCTAGCGAGGTTCAAATCAAGAAGCTTTCGGAGGCATTAGACCTACCGTATAGTGAATTATTGACTTATTATTTGTCGAGTGAGGTTGTTAAAATCGTCAAAGAATATCCACAAATAGCCCATAGCATTTTAGTGATGGCAGAAGCTCGTGTGAGTTATTTACTCAGTGATGACCGTTTTGAAAATATTGACATTGGCACAGAACTTCAAGAAAAATTAAATGAATTAAGTGCCTTGTCCAAACGTTGGCGTTCAATCAAGCCACTAGATTCCGTTCAATTAGAAAAGCTTCAAGAATATTTTCACACTGCATACACGTATGAGTCGAATCGTATTGAGGGCAATACCCTAAGTTTGCAAGAAACGCATTTAGTCGTTAATGAGGGAATTACCATCGGAGGCAAAAGCGTACGTGAGCATTTAGAAGCGATTAATCATGGAGAGGCCGTAGCTCTATTACAAGATTTAGTAAGTAATGAAGTTCCCTTCAATGAGTTTCGTTTAAAGCAAATTCATCACCTTGTTTTAAAAGGAATTGACGAGCGCAATGCCGGAAAATACCGTAACATACAGGTCATGATTTCTGGCAGTGAGCACACTCCACCAGCGCCATATATGCTCGATAAACTCATGGAAGATTATTTTATCTACTACGAGCAAAACCGTGAGCGTTTACATCCTGTTTTATTGGCAGCAGAAATGCATGAGCGTTTGGTAACGATTCATCCGTTCATCGATGGAAATGGCCGCACCTCGCGTTTGGTTATGAATTTTATTTTATTGCAAAATGGCTATACCATTGCCAATTTAAAAGGAAACCTTGAAAATAGACTGGCTTATTACGCCGCCTTAGAAAAAGTACAATTGAATCACGACAGCAACGATTTTTATACGCTCATCATCGATCATGCGCTCGCTTCTTTGAAAGAGCATTTGTTGTTGGCTGGGGATGCTGTTTAGAGGGTTGCCAAAAATTCTTTGGGTGTAAAAACGGGCAATTCTGCGTGTTTAAAGTCCTTGCCATTTCGAGTTAAAATAGCTTCGATATTGGTATTCTGGAGCGCACTGAAATATTGCAAAGCATCTTCAAAATCGGTGAATTTAGAATCTAATGCTGACAGGACTTGTTTTTGGTCCATGGATAATACTGAAATAATTTTCAATAGAATTTTCAATTGTTCAATCACATAGCTGTGTGATGCTTTTTGCCGAAGTAAATAATATGTGTTTGCAACAATGACAGGTGTAACAAATGCGTTCATCTCTTTTTTTTCACATTTCAGTAAGATGTGTAATGTGTCATCTGAAAATGGTTTTCGATCAAGTAGAAAGTCTAGAACGACATCCGTGTCCAAAAGAATATTTTTCATTTGTTTAAATATTTTTTAGAAAGGGCGTCGTTCAGTTTCTTTTTGTAATCAACTAAATCATAATCCTTGAACGAGCCTTTTAAGCCATAAAGCACGGAAGGTTCTTCAACGATTTGAGCAGAGTCATTGACCAAAACGCTTAAATAATTTTCGATTAATTGCGATAAACTTTTACCATTTTCTTTGGCAAAAACTTTTGCTTTGATGATGATTTCTTCTTCTATGGAAAGTGTGAGTTTTGTATTCATACGTATAAATGATGTAATCAAATATACGTATAAATTTACAAATTACAAACGCTCCTTCGAATCCATGATGATTGTCACTGGTCCATCATTGATGAGGGAGACTTTCATGTCTGCACCGAATTTTCCACTAGCGATTTTACCGGGAAACATCGTTTGAAGTTGATGTAGGAAATATTCGTAAAGTGGAATGGCTTGTTCGGGACGTGCAGCGCGAATGAAGCTTGGACGATTTCCTTTTTTAGTGGAGGCGTGAAGCGTAAACTGACTCACAACGAGGAAAGATCCATCCACTTCTTGAATGTTTAAGTTCATTTTTCCGTCGGCGTCTGAAAACACGCGCATTTGACTGACCTTTTGGATGAGGTAATCGGCGTCCGACGTGTCGTCTTCGGTTTCAATGCCGAGTAAAATGAGGAATCCATGTTGGATTTCACCGACTGATTCACCGGAGATTTTCACGGTTGCTTCGCTGACACGTTGAAGTACGACTCTCATTAGTAATCACTTCTTCGATGTGGGTCACTTGCATCTTCGTGCATCAACTGCAAATAGGTATTGTAGCGATGCGGGGCAATTTCTTCACTTTCTACAGCGTCTTTCACGGCGCAATGCGGTTCATTGATGTGTTGGCAATTATTGAAACGACATTCACCCAATAATTCCCGCATTTCAGGGAAATAATGTGCGAAATGTGCTTTTTCAAGATCGACAATCCCAAAGGCACGAATTCCTGGGGTGTCAATGATGAATCCACCAGTTGCAAGGGGATGCATTTCTGCAAACGTAGTAGTGTGTTTACCTTGTTCGTGCGCTTTCGATATTTCACCGGTTCGTAAATCAAGGCTGTCATCTAATGCATTGACCAATGTTGTTTTTCCAACTCCAGAATTCCCGGAAATCATGACTTGATGGTCTTTGATTTCATCGCGTAAAAACGCCACCGAGGACTCATCTCTCGCAGAAATCGGGTAACAGGGATATCCTACTTTTTCATATACTTCTTTCAAATAATGAAATTGCACGTTTTCTTCATCGGAGTAGAGGTCCACTTTGTTAAACAGAAGTGTTGTTGGAATTCGAAAGGATTCAGCCGCCACCAAAAAACGATCGATGAACGCAATTTGAGTGACAGGTGATTTTAAGGTCACAACGAGGTAGGCGCGATCAATATTTGCCGCCAAAATTTGCATTTGTTTGCTCAGGTTGGTGGACTTTCGCACGATGTAATTGTGTCGGTCTTCAATCGAACGAATCGTGTAGTATTCTTCACGTCCTTCAATGAAGTCCGATTTTTCGTCCAAAATTACTCGGTCACCTGCAGCAATTGGATTCGTTGTTTTGAGTCCCTCAATACGCAGTTTCCCGCGGATACTAGCTTGCACGACTTGTTGGTCCTCCAACAAGACTTGATACCATTTACCCGTTGATTTTAAAACGATTCCGTGCATGGATGCAAAGTTAATCAAACAGCGAGAAGCAACACTCAAGAAAAAAAATTAATAAATTTGATGTATGTACAAAAACACACTCTTCCTTTTTTTATCCTTGGTTCTTAGTTCCTTGTCGTATGCGCAAGTAACTGAATCGAATAGCGATACAGCGGTTGTGAACAAACCGGAAATTGATCCAGAATACGATGGTGGATTTGAGGCTTTAGCCCAGTATATCACAGCGAATTTAGAAGGCGTTTCAAACCCTAAAAAGAAAAGATCAGTTCCCAAAGAAGATTTATTTGAGGGTGGAAGAGTGATTGTTCGGTTTATCATTGAAAAAGATGGAACAGTGAGTAATGTTGTTTTGGAAGAGCGCTTGCGGAAATGTGAGCCCTGTAATCGGGAGGCTATTCGTGTTGTAAAAAACATGCCGAAATGGAAACCTGGCTCAAAAAACGGAAAAGTAGTTCGTACCTATGTTCGCTTGCCGATTAGGTTTGTGGTGGATTAACGGATTTAGCGCATCAAAGTGGAAATTAAATTTCCCTACCTTTGAGTCATGAAACAATATGGACTCATTGGCAAGCACCTTTCGCATTCTTTTTCACCGTCATTTTTCGCGGATTTTTTTCAAAAACAAGGAATTGATGCACATTACGCGTCGTATGAGCTTCAAGAAATTTCGGACTTCCCCCAATTGATAAAGGATTCTATTTTTGGCGGATTGAATGTCACGATTCCATACAAAACAGCTATTATTCCATTTCTAGATGAATTGGATCCGCTTGCGGAAGAAATTCAAGCAGTGAATGTTGTTTCCTTCGAAAACGGAAAAAAGAAAGGATACAACACGGATGTTTTCGGATTTCAGCAAAGCATCAAACCCTTTTTAACTTTCCACCATGAGCGTGCCTTGATTTTCGGGACAGGTGGTGCGTCGAAAGCCGTCGCTTATGTGTTTAAGTCCCTCGGAATCGATGTGATTTTTGTATCTCAAACAGAATCAAATGAAAGCAATCACTTCACGTATGCAGATGTCAACGAGCACATGATCAATGCGTGTAAAGTCATTGTCAACTGTACGCCTCTTGGAATGTACCCGAATGTGGATTCAGCACCAGTGATGCCTTACGAGGCGCTTAGTGAGGAACATTTACTGATTGATTTGATCTACAATCCAGAGGAAACCTCATTCATGAAACAGGGTAGAGCGAATGGAGCAACGTCCATGAACGGACTTTCCATGTTACAGCATCAAGCCTTGAAAAGTTGGGAAATTTGGAATACCCCGCGTTAAGCCGCAGGGTTATTTCCGTTATTTCCAATACTGTACCAGTCAATTTTTCTGGAGAAGTACATGATCAATGCCAAGATGATGAATACTCCGATACTTCCAATCAATAACGCGAAGTCTTCCAATTGAATGATCACGAAAATGAAGATGTAAAGGATGCTCAATAATCCGGAAATGAATGCTGTCAATTTCGTTGATTTTAAAATCGCTTTGACGTAACCGGAGATCAGTATCAACGTGGCTAGTGCAGAGATAAAGAAGGACATGTTGAACTTCAAGTATTCTGAAATAGACAAGAGCAAGGTATAGAAAATCACTAAGGCAATTCCGACTAAAATGTACTGAATTGGGTGAATAAATGCCGATTGGAACACTTCAATAAAGAAGAAAACCAAGAATGTTAATCCGATGAAAAGGATGGCGTATTTAATCGAACGATGCGATTTTTGGTAGTTGTCAACAGGTAAGATTAAATCAACTCCAAAAGCTGAATAATTGATGTTGTAACGACTTCCAACCCATGATTGCGGATAGTTTCTGTTTAAATTCAATACGTTCCAATGTGCGGTGAATCCGTCTTTTGTCACTTTGTTTTCATCCGGCAAGAACGAACCATTAAAGCTAGGAGTGGTCCAAGTAGAGGAAACATTGATATCCGTTTCTTTTCCAACTGGCGTGAAGTATAATTGCTGACTTCCTTTCAATTTCAATTCAAAAGAAAAGGTGTAAATATGATTATCTGTCGGACTCAAAGCAATTTGTGCATTGATTCCAGATGTAAAATTGTCCGAAGTAGAAACCCCAGGACTAAACGGAAAACTTAAATTATTCCAAGATAATTCGATTTGTTTTTCGATACCGCGAAGATCATCGATTCCTACGTTTAAGCGTGCTTTCGTGAAATCGAAATTACTCGCAGGAATATCTAATTCCTCGAAGTTCAATTTATTAAATTCACCACTGACCTTGATAATGGAATTGTATACAACGATTTCATAAACGCCACGGTAGCGACGTTCTGGTTTCATTTCTGTAACGATTTTCAATTTACTTGGAAGAATGTGCAGTTTCTCATGAACAGTCACCAATTTCTCTTTCCCCGTTTCTTCATCCGTTTCTTTTGCATAGCGCATGAACGGTAAACTCATGATTGGACCCTTAATGGTTTGCGCCTCGCCCCATTTCGAGCTCACTTCCTGTATCGCTTGTTCTTGCGTAGATTCTCTTTCGTAGATAATTCCGCGAATCATTGAAGTTGGAATTAACAACAACAAGGCAATGATAACGATGGTTCCAATTTTAAAGTAAAGGTTTGATTTTAGTTTATTCATGAGGACTAGTTTTTATCTACAACGAAGGTGCGCTTTTTTTATTGTGTTTCAAAATTATAATAACGCTTTTATTAGCATGGACTTAGCGCGATTTTGTCGTTTACAAGCAACTAACAATCGAAACCAAGTGACAAACAACCGAATAAAAAATGGATCAGTAAGAAACTTTGCAGAGTCGAATTCAAGGAACGAATGGAAGAGCGACAAAAACAATTTTTCAACCTTTTTAAAAACAAAACAATGAATGCATTAAAAAACAAAGTGAAATTGATCGGAAGACTCGGTGTTGAGCCAGAGCTAGTGAAATTTGAAACCGGTCGAACACTTGCTCGATTTACACTCGCAACAAACGAGAACTACAAGGATAAAAAAGGCGAGTGGCATGAGCTTACACAGTGGCATACGATCAATGCCTGGGGAAAACTAGCGGACTTGGTTCAGAAACTTTTGAAGAAGGGACAAGAAGTCATCGTCGAAGGAAGATTAGTGAATCAATCGTATGAGACTAAAAGCGGAGAGAAACGATTTTCTACCATCATTGAAGCGAGTGAATTTTTAGTACTAACTCCAAAACCAGAGAAATAATGAACGATTTGAATCACGTGAATTTAATTGGTAAAATAAGTTCAACACCAAAAATAATGGAGTTAGAGAATGGGAGACGCATCGCGAAATTCACGCTTTCCACGAAAGAACAATACTTAGATGCGAATGGTATAACAAAGACAAGAAGATACTGGCATGTACTTAGTGCATGGGGCCGCTGGGTGAAAGTCCTAGAGGAGATTGGGAATGTCGGGTCCGAGTTAGCGATTGAAGGAAAATTGGTCACACGATTTTACCAAACCAAGGGTCAGCGCAAATTCATTTCCGAAGTGGAGGTGAATGATATCGTAGTCATGTAATTCTTAGAAAGTAAAAAATGAACACCATTCGAAACTTCGTTACCTTGGTTGGTAACATAGGAAGTGATACAAAAATCACAGAGTTTGACAACGGACAACGTGTCGCACGTTTTCAATTGTCCACAGAAAAAAGTCTTCGTAAAAATAATGGCAGGTACACAGCGGCGGTGGAATGGCATCGACTTTTTGCTTGGGGAAATATGGCTCAGTTTATCGAGCAGTATGGAGAGAAGGGAAAAAAAGTCGCCATCCATGGTCGCTTGGTAAAGCGCACGTATTTGACAAAGAATGGCGTTCAACGAGTTTTAAAAGAAGTCGAAGTACGTCAAATCATAGGCTTGTAAGTTCGACCAAACGTGCACAAGAAAAGAAGCGACTTTCGGGTCGCTTTTTTTTAAGGAATGATGACTAAAAAGATAAAAAGTAATAACTTTGTAATTACTTAAATTAATATCATGGAAGTGTCAATCATTCAAATAGGAAATTCTAAAGGTTTACGATTATCGAAAACCATATTAGATAAATATCAAATCAAGGAAAAATTAGAAATGATTTTAGAAAATGACCATATTATTTTACGTCCATTCAAGGAACCTCGAAAAGGTTGGAGTGAGGCATTTGCAGAAATGCATGTCGCTGGTGATGATCAATTGTTGATTGATGACGTATTTGACGACGAAAATTTTGACGAATGGAATTGAATCAATACCAAGTAGTTTTGGTGCAGTTGGATCCAACCATTGGCAGTGAGATTCAAAAAACGAGACCATGTGTCATCATTTCACCAAACGAAATGAATCATCATTTACGAACGATTACCATTGCACCTTTATCCACTACAAGTAAGAATTATCCCACCAGAATAAAAGTTCAACATAACAATCAAATTGGATGGGTTGTCTTGGATCAAATCCGGACGATTGACAAGGCGCGAATAATTAAGAAATTTGGATTTTTATCTGAAACGGAAATCAAATCGTGTAAACAAGTTATTCGGGAAATTTTTGTGGATTGATTCCAAAATAATTGAAAACGCTAACTTTAATTTCATGAAAACCACGCCAGAACACAACGAGAAATTTGTCAAGATGACTTTCGCCTCTGTTTACCCGCATTACATCAATAAGGTAGAACGCAAAGGCAAATCAAAAGCGGAGTTGTTGCAAGTAATTGAATGGCTTACTGGATTTGATGAGGTTCAACTGAACAATCTAGCAGCGGAAAATGTGACCTTCGAAACCTTTTTCGACCGTGCAACGCTGCATCCAAATGCACATCTAATTACCGGTTCAATTTGCGGCTATCGTGTGGAGGAATTAATAAATCCCTTAACGCGTAATGTTCGTTATTTGGACAAATTGGTGGATGAGTTAGCGAATGGTAAATCTTTGGAAAAAATTTTGAGAAAATAATCCCAAGATATAGTTTTAACCCCTTTTTTCAGAAGTTTCTAATTGTATTCATTCATTGAATATATGATTCTGTGAAAAACACATTCATTTTTCTCAAATAAACAGAATTAAAGGGATCCCTGCGAATATTAATACTTACCTTACAAAAAAAACAATGTTCAAAAAAGCAACAACAGCTGATAAATTATTTTTTACGGCCGCCATTCTCTCTCTCATTTATTCTGAAACACTTTTCTTTTCCGGTGAAAAGCAAGATGCCACATTCGTTGGATTATGGGTTCCAAGTATTATGGCATTTGCCATTTTCTTTAAATTGATTAATCCTTCTAAAAATGTCTGAGTTTCTACCCTATTTTGCAGGCATTATCACCTTGATATTTGGAATAGGTTTCGGACTTACAACACTGAGATCAAATAAAGATGACAAGAAACTAACTGATGTTATCAAGGAAAAGAGATAATTAACTTCTCTTCAAACTTTGTTTTCATTCTTATAATGGTTAATTGGAACTGAGTCATTCAAGCCTTAAGTAGTTTTAATCATCTTAGACCATGTTTGATGGATTATCTAGTATTTACTTCTTTCCACTATGTGAAATATTCATGTAGTATGTGAATAAAGAATAAAAAGCTTATATTCAAGGAATTAAATCTTTGATATATGTTCACGGAATCCTTTAAGTCACGCATCGAACGCATCACTCTGTACTTTGGTATTACTGCCTTCATTGTACATGTTGCGCTCATTTTCTCTATAAAGATTGGTTTATTAAACATCCAGTATTTCCCAGAAAACTTATTTGGAAATCCTTTTTCTGCATTATTCTCCCCATTTAGTTCTTTGTTGGTGTACGAAGTGTACCTATTGATTTACTATCTAAGAATCAGTTACACGAAAAGTGTTGCCAAACAATTGGAAATAATGGCACTTATTTTATTGCGCAATTGTTTTAAAGATACCGGACATTTAACGGAAGGACATACTTCTCTTCTAAACAGTGAATTGATTAAGGATCTAACTGGTTTCATTGTCATTCTTGTTCTAGTTTGGCTTTTTTATCACCTAGATGCCAAGCGTAGTGAAATTAAACAAGAAATGAGTCAACAATTCATCAACTTGAAAGAGCGTTTAGCGGTTTTTCTGATGATTGTATTTTTTGGACTTTCGATTTTTTCTTTTTCTACATGGATTGGTGACCTAATTCAATTTTCAACAAATAAAATTTCTTTAGGTGATCCTTCTCATATTTTTTATACGGAGTTTTTCACGTTGTTAACTTTTGTGGATGTCCTGCTGCTTCTTAGTAGTGCTCGTCATATGAAAAACACGATTTTGGTGATCCGGAATTCAGGGTACGTCTTGGCGACATTTTTGACAAGAATATCATTTTCATTGGAGGGGTGGGAACGAATCATTACCATCATTCTTGGAGCCTTGGTTGCCGTTTTCATTTTATGGATCAGCCGTCGAAGGGTGTTTACGCAAGGACTTGATTCATTCAAATGAACATTTGTCAATTTTAATTTGTTGTTAACCAATACAATATATTTTTCTATTGGAAAAAAACGGCTTTTTCGACTACATTTTCATTGGAGCGGGTGCATCTGCAACCCTGTTGCTACGTAGTTTAGAGTCCCGCGGCTTGTTGGCCAATAAAAAGATTGCGTTGATCGATGCCGATGATAAACGTAAAAACGATAAAACATACTGTTTTTGGACATCTCTGGATGACAACATTGCACAGAATTGCCAACATCTTTTCTCTCAAACGTGGTCCAAAATCAGTGTCAATCGACAAGAACCTGAAACACTTGAAAATTCTCGTTACGTACACATTTCAAGTATTGCTTTGTATGACGAATGCCGCAGAATCGTTGAGCAACATCAATTGGTTCGTGTGCACAGTTCGGTTTCAAGTATTGCAAGGACAGAAAACGCGGTTCAAGTAATAACTGAAAACGGAGAATTTCATGCCGAAACAATTTTTGACAGTCGTCCACCAGCATTCGCCTTGCCTGAAAAAAACGAAGCATTGTTATGGCAAACTTTTATTGGATACATCATTTCTCCGAGTGAACCATACCTACATTCAGATTGTGTAGATTTAATGGATTTTGATATTCCGCAGGATGGCTACACACAGTTTATGTACGTCCTCCCTTTGCCTAACAATCGAATTCTTGTAGAAGTCACACGTTTTGGCATTGAACCAATCACCTCGGAACAAGCAGAGCCAATTTTAGATGCATATATTCAAAGACGCTTTGGTACTTATACGATATTAGAAACAGAGAAAGGAACAATTCCGATGTCCACGGCGAAAATCGTTCGTGAAAAAATTGAGGGAGTCATTCCAATTGGTGGTAGGTCTGGAGCTATTAAACCGAGCACGGGTTACGCATTCAAAAAAATGTTTCAAGGAGCAGAACACCTTGCTGAACAGTTGAGGACGAAAAAAGCCTTGAGCCCATTGAAAATGGAGCCGAAACGATTTCAGTTCTACGATCGCTTATTGCTTTTGATTCTGCTGCAAAATCCAGCGCTAGGGAAACCGATTTTCAGTGTTTTATTCAAAAAGAATCATGTATTTTCCGTGTTTCGCTTCCTTGAGGGTAAAACAAGCATTTTTCAGGACATTCGCATATTGTTGACACTTCCTTTTCGTCCCTTTTTGCGTGTACTAAAAACAGAATTAAGCGTTTCGAGCAAAGGACTTATCGCTTCATTTTTTACCTTGTGTATAGCCATCTCACTTTTATTGATTCAAACATTCGCAATATCGTATTCTTTTTCTGTTCAAGTCATTCTTTTTTCAGTTGGATTTCTAACTGTCGGACTTCCTCATGGAGCAGTTGATCATTTACTAGAGAGTGGTGTTCACGTAAAACGGGTTAAACTTAGCTTTATCTTAAAGTATCTTGGGGTTTCGTTCATCTTTCTCTTGCTGTGGTTTCTTTCCGCGAATAGCGCATTGCTATGCTTTTTAGCTTATTCCATTTGGCATTTTGGTCAATGTGATTTTAAAGAATGGATCCCTAACAAACAAAACACATGGAAGAACATCCTTTGGGGAACCCTACTATTTGGAATCCTATTAATTGGACATCAGACGGAAACGAATAAGATACTTGCGAGTCTTCAGACCTTTGAATTACCATTTACGGATGAACAAGCGATTCATATTTCTCAGATCTTGATCTTAATTTCGTTCATTTGGAGCATCCTTGAACGGAAAGGATCTTTTTTCTTAACGGTATGTATGTTGTTTATAGCGATGTATCTACCCTTGTTAAGTGCCTTTAGTTTGTATTTTATTGGACAGCATAGTTTAAACGGATGGCGTCATTTAAAAAATGGACTTCAGACAAATAGTAAAACATTGTATTTGAAATCTATGCCGTTTAATTTGGGGGCGATCGGAATTTTAGTCGTTTTCTATTTGTTGAATAAAAATTCTTTATTGTTAAAAAATAATTTTGAAATGGCTTCGATATTTTTTGTTTTCCTTTCCTGCATTAGCTTTCCGCACATTATATGGATGCATAAATTTTACAAAAAAACGGATTGTTGAACTTTTTTTATTTGAATTTAAACAAAAATTGTAGTATATTGTTATTCAATTCGTTGGAGTTCCAACCAACAATTGATAAATGGAGAAACCGAAAATCCTTAAGAGTAGGGCTAACTTAAACTATTTACTATGGAACATTTAAAGATTGCAAGTGATAATTACGTAGCGTTTACGTTTTTTATCGGAACAATGGCCATGATGGCCGCATCAGTATTCTTCTTTTTTGAGTTAAACAACACGCCTCAAAAATGGAGAACATCGGTATTAGTTTCTGGACTAATTACTTTCATTGCAGCAGTACATTACTACTACATGAGAGGGTACAATCTAGAGACTGGAGATTCACCAACATTCTTCCGTTATGTTGACTGGATCTTAACAGTGCCATTAATGTGTGTTGAGTTTTATTTAATTACCAAAAAAGCAGGTGCTAAAATCGGCTTACTTTGGAAATTAATCTTCGCTTCATTGGTAATGCTTGTAACAGGTTACATTGGTGAGGTATTAGACGAAAACAACAGCGTAATGTGGGGTGTTCTTTCTGGAGCAGCTTATTTCTACATTGCTTACCTTGTTTGGTTCGGAGAAGTTTCTCAATTGGCACAATCAGCTGGACCACAAGTTGCGAAAGCGACAAAAATCCTTGCTTGGTTTGTATTAGTTGGATGGGCAATTTACCCACTAGGATATATTCTTGGAACTCCAGGTGGATTATTTGGAATTACATTTGTTGCAGATCCAAAAGACGGAGAAGCAGCAATGGATATCGTTTACAACATCGCTGATGCAATCAATAAAATTGGATTCGGTTTGGTTATTTATGCATTAAGCAGAAAAGAGGACTAAACACATCTACTTACATTAAGAAAGGGCAAAAACGAAAGCGTTTTTGCCCTTTTTCTTTTGCCCTAAATGCTAGAAGCGATCTTAACGCTCTTTAACCCTCCTAATAAAAGACTACCTTTGTTTGAAATACAACAACTATGTCAGAGGAATTAAAAGAATGTCCATCGTGTGAATCACCGTATGGATACGCAACGGGAGAAAATCAATACATGTGTCCTGAATGTTCATTTGAATGGACCATTGAACAAACTCCAACTTCGTCTGATGAATTGGTTGTGATGGATTGCAATGGTGTTCAATTACAAACCGGGGATTCCGTTGTTGTCATCAAAGACTTACCTGTGAAAGGAATGCCAAAATCCATAAAATCAGGAACCAAAGTGAAAAACATTCGATTGACGTTTGGCGATCATAACATTGACTGCAAAATCGATGGATTCGGTGCCATGGGATTGAAATCAGAGTTTGTCAAAAAGGCTTAACAGAGTCCATTTGGATTCAATTTAATAATTGTATAATTTAGGCACAGTAAATCAACGTGTTTCCCTGAAAGGAACACTCCAAAATACTGAACCTAAACAAGCTACATGTCATATTATCCTCGCCGAAAATTCTTAAAAAATGGAATACAGGCTACTTTTTTGCTTGCTTTCAATCCCATTCAACGATTGTTTGCAGCGCCAAAAATGGCGGATGCTCTTCCTACATGGAATCAATTGGTTGAAATTGCCCGTTGGTGCCCGACCATACATAATCTTCAGCCGCATCAACTAAAAATCATCTCAGAAACAGAAGCTGAGCTGTATTTTGACCCTAAGCGTCTTCTACCTGTTGGAGATCCCAATTCTGTTTTTGTTACCATTGCCTTAGCCATGTTCGTGGAACACCTGTCTATCGCTGCTGGACTTGACGGGTTTAAAGTTGAAATAGATGAAGTATATCAAGCAGTGTCAACTAAAGCTACCGAATCGACTCGTTTTGCGCGATTAAAGTTGATTCCAACTGTCGAAAAGGAATCATTGCATGCATCGTTGATTATGAAACGACGTACCTCACGGCTGCATTACGACGGAAGGTCATTGGCAAAAGAAACCATCGATCGAATTCGTCAAGAAGCACTTGCTTTTGAACATGAATTTTTCCATTCTTCGGATCAAGAATTTGTTGATTTTGTCATCGATTTGAATCAACAAACCTTGTTTGAAGACTTAGAATCTAAATCGGGAAGAGAAGAATTACATCGCTTATTTCGCTACACGGATGAAGATGCCGCGCGCTTGAAGGACGGATTATGGTACAAGGCTATGGCATTCCCAGGGAAACTAATGAGTTCCGTTTTCGAAAATCATCAACGTTGGGAAAAAGGTGCGCTAAAGTTGGTTCTTGGCAATTATTATCAACATTCATTTAATGGAACAGCTTCAGTGTGTTGGTTTGGAGGCGCGTTTGACCGTACACAAGATTGGATCAATGCTGGAAAAATGTTTGCCCGAACGTGGTTAATCATGACAAAAGATAATGCATACATTCATCCATTTGGATCTTTAATAACCAATCAAGGTGCTTATGCTCAAATCAATGAAAAGCTGACCCAGGCGTCTGGCACAAAGAAAATATGGATGATTTTTCGGGCTGGTTACTCAAACGAACCAGTGCGAAGTTTTCGTTTAAGCACAGAAGAAATCATTTTAAAATAAAACCTAAACCTATCATATGCGACACCTATTCGTACTTTTTTATGCGTGGTTGTTAGAACTTTACCGCAAACCTCTCATGCATTCAGATCGAGCAATGGCCTTGATATTTTTACCGGGGTTTAATCGCTTGCGTTTGTATAACGCCAAAGCTCGGGCTTATGCGGAATTTATCAAAGCGAAAAGACGTGTTCCTGCTTATCGGGCCTTTTTGGAAGCAAATGGATTCAAAAGAGTTCGATTTAATGGCCTGGTTCCAAATATGCAGGATGTTCCGATAACTGACAAAGATAATTATGTGAAAATTTACTCCATGGATCAACGTTGTGTAGGAGGAAAAATGCCGATAAAAAATGTCATCATTGATGAATCTTCGGGAAGTAGTGGTACAGCAACAAATTGGGCAAGAGGAAAGAAAGAACGAAAACGAAATGCACGAATTATTCAATTTGGAATGAAGAATTTGTTGGGACGAAACCCTTTGTTCATTATTAATGCTTTCGCACTTGGTCCTTGGGCTACTGGGGTAAACATTACAATGGGATGTGTGACTTTTTCCAAATTAAAATCGCTGGGCCCGGATGAAACGAAAATTCAGAATACCATCAAACAATTTGGAACTGATCATCATTATGTGGTCATGGGATATCCACCCTTTTTAAAATTATTGGTGGATCATTCGGACATCAATTGGAAAGAATACAACGTTTCCTTCATTTTCGGAGGTGAATCCATGTCTGAAGGCATGCGTGATTACTTAATGAGTAAGGGAATTCGACGTATATATAGTTCACTTGGGGCGTCAGATTTAGAATTAAACATTTCTGCGGAAAATGACTTTACGATTAGTTTGCGCCGCTTATTGCGTTCAAATGAGGTTTTTCGAAATCGAATAACACGTCATACAGGCGCTTTACCAATGATCTTTCAATATAATCCGACAGATTTTTTAATCGAAACGACTGAAGAAGGTGAATTGGTTATCTCCATTGGGCGTCCAGATTATATTGCGCCCAAAATCCGCTATAACATTCACGATCGTGGACATGTTTTGCCAATGAAGGAATTAAAGGCTATCCTTAAAGAACTAGCAATCGACGAATCTCAATTAGTGAAGGCTCAAACGGATTTACCCTTATTATTGCATTATGGAAGAGCGGATTCAACGGTTTCTTTTTTTGGCGCTAATATTAGTCCAACGGATATTCAAGAAACAATATACAATTCAAGCATGTTTTCCGATGTAGTGAACTCATTTTGCATCGGTATCAATGAAAACGATGAAGGAGATAAACAACTAGTGATTTCCCTAGAATTACAACAGAATCAGTCTGAAGAATCACTTGAAATGGGATTGGCTCAAAGCGAATTTTTTGGTCAATTGGCGAAAATAAATCAAGATTTCCGTGAAGCGAAAAAAATGGCATCAAAAGACGATCAAACTGTTTTATGTTTTTATCCATTTCACACCGGTCCATTTGAAGACCGTGACATTCGCATTAAGGCGAAGTATTTTCAATAATATAGATTTTGCGTAAACAAATGATCTTGTCTTTGTGTTATTCAACGGAATATGTTGAACAACATGGAACTCACACAAGTCGACGTCGATCGCATTATTGAAATGGCCTGGGAAGACCGGACGCCGTTTGAAGCAATATTTGTGCAATTCGGACAAACGGAAACACAGGTTATTGCATTGATGCGCAAGGAATTAAAGCGAAGTAGTTTTATTCTTTGGCGCGACCGTGTGAATAGTGGTGTGAGTTTAAAACATGCCAAAAAACGAAACCCAGAAATTCAACGCTTCAAATGTTCTCGTCAAACAAGTATTTCGATGAACAAAATCAGTAAGCGCTGATGAAATTCCCCACAACATATCCCGAAATTCTTCAACGAATTCAAAACCTTGACCCGATTCGTTATGGCGAGACAAGAAATTACCTTTCAGGTGATGTCAGTTATTTGTCGCCCTATATTTCTCGGGGAGTCATCAGTACCAAAATGGTATTGGAAGCTATGTTGTCCAATGGATTTCAACTCGAAGAAATTGAAAGTTTAGCAAAGGAATTATGTTGGAGGGATTACTTCCAACGTGTGGCGCAGGTAAAGGACGTGCAAGAGGACCTGAAATTTCCACAGTACGATGTACTTCACGATGAAATTCCAAGTAACATTGTCTCTGGTGCAACAGGAATTCAAGGAATTGACCAGGCGATTCGAGATTTGTATGCACACGGATACATGCACAATCATGCGCGAATGTATACGGCATCCCTCGTTTGTAATGTGGCAAAATCTCGATGGAAACTGCCATCGAAATGGATGTATTACCATTTACTTGATGGAGATTTTGCGAGTAACGCATGCAGTTGGCAGTGGGTAGCTGGATCGAATAGCAATAAGAAATACTACGCCAATCAAGAAAACATCAATAGGTATATGTCCACCCAACAACACGGGACCTTCATGGATCGAAGCTACGAGTCTTTTGAATCGATGTCTGTACCGAAAGAATTGTCTGCGACACAAGTCACATCTTTCCCAGTGAATCTTCCCTCGCATGGCGAATTGAAAGTGGATAAGAATCTTCCTACTTTCTTGTATACGTATTACAACATGGATCCAACATGGCACCAAGGGATTGACGGCAACCGTATTTTAATGCTTGAACCATCGTTTTTCGAACAGTATCCAGTTAGCGATAAATGCCTTGATTTTTTATTGAAGTTGGGGGAGAATATTCCTGGAATTCAAGTTTACGTCGGTTCTTTTGATGAACTACTGACTGAATACGGACTATCAAACTGCGTGTTCAAAGAACATCCATTAACCAAACATTTTCAAGGAATTTCCGAACCAAGAGATTGGATTTGTCCAGAAGTCCTTGGATATTACCCTTCCTTTTTTGCTTATTGGAAACAAGTTAAAAAGCAATTAACCAGTAATATACCTACTGTATGATCCTAGATAGCGAAATCCTAAAATCACAAGACAGTCGTTACCGCGCGACCTTAATCAATTCATTGGCTGGTGTGAAACAGGCTTTTTTGATTGGCAGTAAATCCACTTCGGGACATTCAAACTTGGCGATTTTTAATTCCCTCATTCACATTGGTGCGAATCCACCATTATGGGGATTTTTGTGTCGTCCCGATACGGTAAAACGCGACACTCTTCAAAATATCTTGGAAACAGGTGAATATTCATTCAATTTTGTCTTGCATTCAGATTCCGAGAAAGCACATCAAACGTCCGCAAAATATACACAGGAAGAATCTGAATTTGTTGCGGTTGGATTCGAGGAACAATTCTACGAAGGATTTTCCGCTCCATTTGTAGCCGAGGCTCCAATCAAGATAGGAATGAAGTTCGTGGAGAAGGTAGACATAGCTATTAACGGAACGATACTCGTAATTGGAAGTATTTCCTTTATCGATATCGATGAAAAACTCATAGCGCCGGATGGATTTGTTCATTTGGATCAGGCCGAACTGCTCAATTGTTCGGGATTAGATGCCTATTACGAAACACGTCTCATTCATCGTTTATCTTATGCTAAAACAGATAAATGGCCGAGCAAGTTATAGACAAACAAGAAATTGTTGTTGTTTGGTTTAAGCGTGATTTGCGATTTACGGATCACGAGGCCTTGTACCACGCACAAAAGCAAGAACTTCCGATTTTGTTACTGTACTGCTTTGAACCTTCTGTCATGGAGTACCACGACAGTGATGTTCGTCATTGGCGCTTTGTTTATCAGTCTTTGCGGGAAATGAATGAGAAACTGTCGGAGCTTGATTCACAGTTGTATTTGTTTCATTCGGAAGCATTATCTGTATTCGAGGAATTGCATAAGAAGTACAAAATTCGCACGATTTTTTCACATCAAGAGGTGGGGAATAACTTGACTTTTCGACGGGATAAATCCATTCAGAAGTTTTGTGACGAGCATCAAATTGTATGGAACGAGTATATACACAATGCGGTTCAGCGTGGCGGGGGTGCACGCTTGAATTGGGAAAAAAGATGGAAGTCTATTATGACACAACAACCCTTTCTAGTCTCAGAAACGGAGTGGAATATCTTGTCGCTTGATTCGGAAGTCTACTCGCAACTTAAAGGAGTGGAACTATCTACTGAAATCACCACCAACCATACCAATTTTCAACCAGGAGGGGAGTCTTACGCTTGGAAATACTTAGATAGTTTTCTAAAGAAACGAAGCGTGAATTATGCCAATCATATTTCCAAACCGGCTTTAAGTCGAAAAAGCTGCAGTCGGATTTCACCCTACTTGAGTTACGGAAATATCAGCATGCGCATGGTGTATCAATACACGATGCAGCATTACAAAACGTCGACGCATAAACGCGCATTGACCCAATTTATTTCTCGTTTGCATTGGCATTGTCATTTTATTCAAAAGTTTGAAGATGAGTGTCGGATTGAGTTTGAACCGTTTAATCGAGCGTACATCGGAAAAGAAAAACCGAGAAATGAAGCGTTTATGGACGCTTGGCATACCGGAAAAACGGGTGTCCCCCTTGTCGATGCATGTTTGCGCTGTTTAATGGAAACGGGCTATGTCAATTTTCGCATGCGCGCGATGTTGGTTTCCTTCTATGTGTTTAACCTGGGACAAGATTGGCGGGAGTTACATTTTCTAGCACGTATGTTTTTGGACTACGAACCTGGAATTCACTATCCACAAATACAGATGCAAGCTGGATTAACGGGCATGAACATCATTCGCATTTACAATCCAATCAAGAACTCGAAGAAGCACGATGCAGACGGCGTTTTTATTCGAACGTGGGTTCCCGAACTTTCTGAAATTCCGTTGGAATTCATTCATGAACCTTGGTTGTTGAGTGAAATGGAACAAACACTTTACTCGTTTCGAATCGGAGTAGATTATCCGCTGCCCATTGTCAATTTAGAGGAAACACAACGCGCTTCAAGCGAGGAAGTTTGGTCCTTCCGCAAGGACTCAGCCGTAAAGAACGACGCGAAACGCATTTTGAAAAAACACGTCAATCCACGAAAATGAAACAGCGAAAAAAAAGCGATTTACCGCAAAAAATCTGTTTGACCTGTCAGCGTCCGTTTACGTGGAGAAAGAAATGGGAAAAAGTATGGGACGAAGTAAAATATTGCAGCGATCGCTGTCGAACAACTAAAAATAAAGCATGAAGGCAGGACTCATTTTTCCGCATCAACTCTTTGAAGAAAATCCCTTATTACTGAATTGCGATGTGTTCTATTTAGTTGAGGAACACCTGTATTTTCGTCAATATCCTTTCCACAAACGAAAAATTGCTTTTCATCGGAGTTCCATGAAGCAGTATGAAGCGTGGCTCATGTTGAATGGAAAGAAGGTCACATACATTTCAAGTACGGAAGAAATATCGGATGTTCGCACACTGATTCCGCATTTAAAATCCCAAGGTATTTCAGAAATCTCATACGTTGACACCACGGATTTCATGCTGGAAAAACGCCTTGCACGGGCTTGTCAAACTGAAGGAATTCAGGCAACGAAATTACAGAGTCCGATGTTCTTAAATGATATGCAGGACTTAGCCTCGAAATACGCCACTAAAAAGAAATTATTTCAAGCAGATTTTTACAAGCAACAGCGGATTCAACGAGGTATTTTAGTGGAAGCAAATCAGTTACCAATTGGCGGAAAATGGTCCTTCGACGAAGAGAATCGTTCCAAGTTTCCCAAGAAAGGAATTGTCCCAGATTTAAATTCTCCAAGCATGGACGAACATGACTTAGAAGCCATGTCGTATACAGAAACTAATTTCTCATCAAACCCAGGAAAATCTGAAGGAAGGATTCATTATCCGACGTCATTTGAAGGTGCAAAAGATTGGTTACATGCCTTTTTTGCCGATCGATTTGCCGATTTCGGCACCTACGAAGATGCCATTGTGAAGGATGAATTGGTCTTGCATCACAGCGTATTGACTCCGATGCTAAACGTTGGACTTTTGACTCCTCAGTTTGTTCTAGATGAAGCACTAAATTTTGCAGCGAAGAATGATATTCCCATGAATTCACTGGAGGGATTTGTACGTCAAATCATGGGATGGCGAGAATTCATTCGCATGGTCTATGAACTAAAAGGAGTAGAGGAACGCACGCGAAATTATTGGGGATTTAAACGGAAAATTCCAGCGTCATTTTGGAATGGAACGACCGGAATTCCACCGATAGATAGCGTCATTAAGAAAGTACTTGAAACCGGTTATTGTCACCACATTGAGCGCTTGATGATTTTAGGAAATTTCATGTTGCTTTGCGAATTTGATCCCGATGAGGTTTATGAATGGTTCATGGTGTTCTTTATCGATGCGTATGATTGGGTAATGGTCCCGAATGTCTATGGCATGAGTCAATTCGCCGACGGAGGATTGATGTCCACCAAACCCTACATCAGTGGAAGTAATTATTTAATGAAAATGGGTAATTTCGAAAAGGGAGCTTGGCAAGCTACTTGGGATGGGCTTTTTTGGCATTTTATGGACAAACAACGAAACTTTTTTTTATCGAATCCACGTTTGGGAATGTTGATCCATACCTTTGATAAAATGCCCTTGGAAAAACGTGAAGTTCATTTGACCAACGCACAAAACTATTTTGATTCTTTGGATGTTAACCAATTATAAAAACATGAATACACAAGACCGCATTAACGAACTCATTGAGAAAATGGCACTTCTTCCGCATCCAGAGGGAGGATATTACAAAGAAACGTATCGAAGTATTGAAACGATAGATGGCGAACAGTCTCTGATGACGTCTATTTTGTTTTTGCTCACCTCTGAAAACGCTTCCAATTTTCACCGCATTCAAAGCGATGAACATTGGTATTTTCATGAAGGAAGTCCATTGACCGTGCATGTCATTGGTGAAAATGGACACGAAAAGCGCATGTTGGGACTTGATTTCGCGGAGGGACAACGTCCGTATCAATTGGTATACAAACAAGAAATATTTGGTAGCGAAGTACAAGAACCGAATAGTTATGCCTTGGTTTCCTGCGCGGTTGCACCTGGATTCATGTTCCGTGATTTTGAATTGTTTACACGTCACGAATTGTTGGATCAATATCCGCAACATGAGGAGATTATTTGTCGCTTGACAAAAGAGTAGCAGTCCTCGCAACAAAAAACGGATTTAAGAGATTCGCTTTGTTATATCGAAGCGCTTCACCTGTTTCTGCGTGAACAACGGATCCGCCTAGCGCTTCTAAAATGGCTTGTCCCGCAGCAATGTCCCATTCCATGGTTGGAGCAAAACGCGGATAAATGTCCGCCGTTCCTAGGGCTAAATCGAAAAACTTGAGAGCAGATCCTTTTTGTATGAATTCGATTCCTGAAGACATAGACTTTAGGGATTCAATGATTTCCAGCATCGAACCAGAATGGTGACTTCTCGAACCAATCATAACAATGGGATTGTTGTGTTTTTCAGGAATGGAAAGTTTTTTCCAAGTGGAAAAATCATGTACATCGTCGAATGAAAAAATGTAGACACCGGTTTCTTCTGATCCAACAATAATTTCACGTCGTACAGGAGAAGCAATGAGTCCGAAGTGGGCTTTCCCGTCTTTAAGCAATGCGATATTCACGGCGAATTCCCCGTTTTTTTTAATGAATTCTTTTGTTCCATCGAGTGGATCCACACACCAGCATTCGGTCCATTCTGCACGTTCCTCGAAGGACATTTTTTCCGTTTCTTCGCCAGTAATGGGAATTTTAAAAGGACTTAAGTGTTGACCAATAATGTCGGAGGAAGCAAGATCTGCTTGTGTTAAAGGAGAACCATCCGCCTTGATGATTTCTTCAAAATCGTTTTGATAAATATCCATGATCGCTTCCGAGGCAGCGATGCTCGCATGAATAGCGGCGATGTATTTTTCGTGAAAAGGAATCAATCAAAGTGCATTTCAGGAACAACATCAGGAACAACAAGGTCACCTTCCGTTTTTGAAATGATTTCTTCGACGCTCACTCCTGGAGCTCGTTCAATCAGGTGAAATTTACCGTCCATGATTTCTAATACGGCTAATTCCGTTACGACTTTTTTCACACAGCCAACACCTGTTAATGGCAAGGTACATTCCTTGAGGATTTTTGACTCTCCTGCCTTATTGCTGTGCATCATAGCAACGATGATGTTTTCTGCAGAAGCTACGAGGTCCATTGCGCCACCCATTCCTTTGACCATTTTTCCTGGGATCTTCCAATTGGCGATGTCACCGTTTTGTGAAACTTCCATGGCTCCAAGGACAGTCAATTGAACGTGTTGACCACGAATCATGGCAAATGATGTTGCGGAATCAAAGAAAGAAGCTCCAGGAACAGTCGTTATTGTTTGTTTTCCTGCATTGATTAGGTCAGCATCTTCTTCTCCTTCGAAAGGAAAAGGACCCATACCCAAAATGCCATTTTCTGATTGAAATTCTACTTCAATACCTTGCGGAATATAGTTCGCAACAAGTGTTGGGATTCCAATCCCCAAGTTGACGTACCATCCGTTTTTTATTTCTTGTGCAATGCGTTGCGCAATGCCGTTTTTGTCGAGTGCCATATCGTCTGTGCTTAATCGTTCTTTCTAACTGTTCGTTGCTCGATTCTTTTCTCGAATTTCTCTCCTTGGAAGATGCGTTGAACGAAAATTCCAGGTGTGTGTATGTGATTAGGATCTAAGGTTCCTGCTGGAACAAGTTCCTCGACTTCAGCAACGGTGATTTTACCAGCCATCGCCATCATTGGATTAAAATTTCGTGCTGCAGCTTTGTAAATCAAGTTCCCTTCCGTATCGCCTTTCCATGCCTTCACAATCGCAAAATCTGCTGTTAACGCGCTTTCTAGTATGTGTGGTTTTCCGTTGAAAACGCGTACTTCTTTACCTTCAGCAACTTCCGTTCCGTATCCGGCGGGTGTAAAAAATGCGGGAATTCCGGCACCACCTGCACGACATCGTTCAGCTAAACTTCCTTGAGGAATTAAGTCAACTTCGAGTTCTCCACTCAGCATTTGACGTTCAAATTCATCGTTTTCACCGACATATGAACTGATCATTTTTTTCACTTGCTTCGCTTGCAGCATGAGTCCAATACCAAAATCGTCTACCCCTGCGTTATTGCTAATGCAAGTCAGGTTTTTAGTTCCCAGTTTGACTAATTGTCCAATGGAATTTTCCGGAATGCCACAAAGGCCAAATCCACCTAACATGAGTGTCATCCCATCTTGAACCCCAACTAATGCTTCTTCTACGTTCTTTACAACTTTGTTCATGTGCTAAAATTCAAATGGTACTTCTGATTCATCGACTGTTTCCGGCTGTGGAGCGTCCGTGCAATCGTACGCTTCTTGATCGTAATCATCAGGAGGAAGGAAATCTCTAGTGGACAATGCAATCACTGGATCTTTGTAAACACGTTGCATGTAATAACCGTAAATCGGCAAGGCCATGCGTGCACCTTGACCCCATGTCATGCTTTGGAATCTTACAGCGCGATCTTCCGCTCCGACCCAAACACCTGTAACTAATTCTGGAGTGATTCCAATAAACCATCCATCGGAGTTATTTTGAGTTGTTCCTGTTTTACCAGCGGTTGGAGCAGTAATATTTCCCCAACTTCTTCCGCTTCGGAGACTTCCGGCAGTTCCATACTGAACAACACCTTTCATCATTTTCAAAATTTCGAAGGCAACAGTAGAGTTTAAGGCTTGCTCGCGGTGTTCTGTAGCACTGTAAATTACTTTTCCGTTACGATCCGTGATGCGTTCGATGGTCGTTGGACGCACGTAAATTCCGTTATTCGGGAAGATACATTGTGCCGCAACCAATTGATAGAGGGAAAGGTCCATACTTCCTAAACACATCGAAGGAACGACATCGTTTTTATTTAATTCGATTTCTGTTTTCTTCAACAATTTCTCGATTTGAAATGGTCCACCAATTTTTTGAACGGGATTAAATGAACCCATGCGTGCCATCACGGCCACGGTTGTTGGATTGGACGATTGTGCTAATCCATCCTTCACCGAACCTGCTGGTGTACCTTGTGGACAATATTGACCAACTACCTTATTCTGATCATCGACTAAATCCACACAGTATTCGCCTGCGGAAAACGTCGTACAAGGGTTCACAACTTTCATGGAAAGTGCCGCAGCGTATACAAACGGTTTAATCGTTGATCCAACTTGACGTTTTCCTTGACGCACGTGATCGTATCCGAAGTGTTTGAAGTTTACTCCACCAACCCAAGCACGCACGAATCCAGAGGAAGGATCCATTGATAAAAGGCCGGCGTGTAAAAACGCTTTGTAATAACGGATGGAGTCATTAGGAGTCATCGTTGTATCACGTTCTCCGCTCCAAGAAAAAACGGTCATAGTGGTTGGAGTATCGAAGCTTTTTCTGATGTCATTATCCGAATAGCCGGCTAATGTCATGTTCTGAAAGCGTCCAGAAGAAGTTCGTGCCGATTCCATGATTTGATTCACCATTTTTGTCTCAATGGCATTCGAGAAGGGGTAATTTTTTACACGACGGTTGTTCAAGTCAAATTGTGGTTGCAATTCCTCCTTGATGTGACGTTCAACAGCGTATTCCGCATAGCGTTGAAGCGAAGGATTTAAAGTTGTGTAGATTTTGAGTCCGTCACTGTAAATATCGAAAGGTTCACCCTCTTCGTTGACATATTTATAGGACCCATCTTCGTTTTTCGTTTGAAGAATTTGAGTGACTTCCTTGCGCAAGGACTCACGGAAATACGGAGCCATTCCTTCCTTGTGATCTAGTGATTTGTATTGAATAACAATCGGCATGGCCTTCAAGCGGTCGTATTCTTCTTGCGTTAATTTGTTTTTGATGCCTTCGTTTTCACCTTTGCTGTTTTTTAACCATTGAAACAACACTTGGTTTCTTCTCGAAAGCGCTCGTAAAGAATCCTCTGCACGAATTTCTGCCATTTGAGCTGCAGTTACTTTCTCAGGGGCAATTCCTGCTCGGTCCGCTGCTTTGTTTCGGTAGTTTTTGATGGTATACTTGTATGGATTAAACAAGTCTGGATTTTTACACATCCCAACTAGTACAGCCGCTTCAATTTTGGAAAGTTCTCTTGGTCTTTTATTAAAGTAGACACGGGAAGCATTTTCAATTCCAACAGCATTGTACAAGAAATCAAATTGATTTAAGTACATGGTAATGATTTCCTCTTTGGTAAATCGTTCTTCCAAACGTTTCGCGATGATGTTTTCACGGGCTTTTTCATTCAATCGACGGAATTTACCAAGAAATCCACCCAAAGGAAGATCGAAAGTTTCTCCATTGGCACGTGCTAATTCAGCTAACTGACGTTGTCTGAGCGTATAAATCAATTTTGCTAATTGCTGCGTGATCGTGGAAGCACCACCTTTGCGGCCCAAGCTAGCAAACGAGCGAAGAAGTCCTTTGAAATCTACACCTGAATGACTGTAAAAACGTTCATCCTCTGTTGAAATCAACGCATCAAATACATATGGAGAGATTTCACGGTATTTGACACTGGTGCGATTGACTGCCCAAAAACGACCAATGACCGTATCTTCTTTCACGCTTTTTTTCGCGATGATCAAAGATGCTTGTAATTCCGGTGGATTATCTAAACTTGCGACAGATGGCAATACACTTTCTGATTGCAAAAGCAATAGTGCTGCAACCAAGATGAAAGGTATTAATGAAATACCCCAAAATAGTTTCGTGTATTTTTTTGTTTCTTCTTCGGTCATTTTTGCTTCCTTATTTTTCATAATTCAAAATTAACGACAATTATCTTAACACATCTTTTCGTTGACTGTCCAATTTCAGTAGGATAAACATCATCATACAAAAGGACATCATAGAAGATCCTCCGTAACTAAAAAACGGCAAGGGAATTCCAATTACTGGGGCAAATCCAATGTTCATTCCAATATTAATGGCAAAGTGATAAAACAAAATCATCCCAACACAATAGGCGTAGACTCGGTTAAATATGGAACGTTGTCGTTCCGCAATGAGAATAATACGGATTAACATAAATAAGTAGAGTCCAAACAAGAAAATGATACCGACAAAGCCCCATTCCTCCGCAAACGGACAGAAAATGAAATCTGTTTCGCTCTCTGGAACGTGATTACTTTCCACACTAGAAACAGAGGCTTTGTTGTACCCTTTCCCGAGTAAGCCACCTGATCCAACTGCTGCCATTGCTCGATTTCTGTTATAATCTTTTCCATTTGGATCTTCGCGGAGTCCTAAAAATAATTCAATTCTATCCTTTTGATGCGTTGCTAAACTGTTGAACCCGTTATCCACAATAAAAGACAAGCCACTGGTTAAAATAAATCCAAGGACGATGATAACCGTTCCTCTTGTTCGCTCTCTTTTAGCGGAAAATCGTTGAAGGAATAAAATGGCCAAAATGGAGAAAATCAATAAAGTAGAAATGACTCCTATTGAGCCAGAAACAGGAAAAGGAAGGAAGAAAAAGTCTAATTTTACGGAATTCAACAATAGCGTGATCACACTGATGAAAATCATCACAAATAAAATGGGAATGAAGTGACTTCCAACCCACGTTTCTTTGAATCGAACACCCGGAATACTATTGACAAAACTTAAAATAATGGGATCGAATGTGAGTCCTTCACGGTACATCACAAACAAAAAGGAGGTGAAAACGACAAATGTCCCAGCATCTGGTTGGAGTAAAATAAGCGCCATCGGCACTAGTAGAATGGCACTTGCATTCATGACACTGCTGATGCTTTGTTGTTTAACACTAATTCCACTGATGTATTTGGCCAACAGTAGTGCTGTCGATATTTTGGCAAATTCTGCAGGCTGAATCCCCATGCTTCCAATACCAATCCATGCACGTGCACCATGTACCGCAGGCATGAAGAGTACGATAACCAACAGCAACAGCGTAAATCCATAGATGGGAAAAGCAAAGCGCCGGTAAATATCGGAATCTATCAAAAATACGATAAGACCAAGAAACAAGGAAACGACAATCCATATTAACTGTTTTCCATACATCATGGATACATCGTAAATAGCAGGATGTAATTCATCGTAAGCAACGGAATAAAGCGTCGCCATTCCCGTCACCAACATCACCATGAAGGTGATAAAAAGTGGCCAATCTAAGTGCTCAACTAAACTTTCTTCCTTTCTCATTGTCCGGGAGTTGATATGTAGGCCAATTTAGCTTCCAATATGCGTTTTTCTTTTTCTTTGTCCGTGATTTTTCGTTTGATGTATTTTTCGATCATCAGACTTGCAATTGGCGCAGCCCATGTCCCACCAAATCCTGCATTTTCCACGAATACAGCGATAGCGATTTTTGGCTTATTCATTGGCGCAAAGGCAATGAAAACGGAGTGATCTTCTCCATGTGGATTTTGTACCGTTCCCGTTTTTCCACAAATCATGATGTTCTCAAGTCGCGCCATGCGTGCTGTTCCTCCATTTTCGTTTACTACACGTCTCATCCCTTCAATGACCGGCCAGAAATGTTTCGCGTTCACCATTGTTCGTTTTTTCGTGCGATACTCAACCAATGGACCTTTGCGTCCGATGGATTTGACGAAATGGGGAACATAGTACCAACCTTTGTTGGCAATAATGGCAGCAATATTTGCCATGTGTAATGGCGTCAATTTTACTTCTCCTTGTCCAATGGAGATGGATCGGATGGTCGAGAATGCCCATTGGTGGTGTCCATACCATTTATCGTAGTATTTCGCATCGGGAATTAATCCAGGACGTTGTCCAGAAACATCGGCATCCAATGTTTTACCTAGTCCAAAACTCGTCATGTATCGGTGCCATTTATTGAGTCCGTATTCGGCATCAGCAAATAGTCTTTTTTTCTTTCCTTGTTGAATAATGCGTCGTACCACCGCGTAGTAATATGGATTACAAGAATATTGAACTGCTTCAGCTACATTGCGTGCGGAAGGGTGGTTGTGACAACCAACCATGCTTTTGTCACAAGGAAAACCAGAGTTCTCTGTAATGACACCTTCTTGCATACCAATTAGGGATTGCACCAATTTAAAAATCGATCCGGGAGGATATTCCGCCTGAAGTGGACGAGGAAACAACGGCATGTTTTTATCCAATGCAAGCTTCGGATAGTTTTCGCTGATGTTTCGTTTCCCGACGAGCATATTTGGGTCGTAGGACGGGGCAGAAACCATGGCTAGAATTTCTCCGGTAGAAGGCTCAATCGCAACGATACAGCCTTTTTTGTTTTTCATTAATTTCTCACCGTAGGACTGAATAATCATATCCAAACCAAGTTTCAATGGGTCTGCTTGACGTGCAGTGGTATCGTATTTTCCATCAGCGAATGGTTCAATGGCATTGTTCAATGCCGACGTAACGATGTACTTAATTCCTTTTCGTCCGCGCAGTTCACGCTCATAGAATTTCTCGATTCCAGATCTGCCAATGTTATCACCTGGCCTGTAAAAGCGATCATCATCAACTTCCTCCCGGTTCACCTCGGATAAATATCCCATGATATTTGCACCGCTTTTAAACGGATAATTCCGCATACTTGTCACTTTCTCGTAGAATCCCGGAAAATTTTCAAGGTGTGGTGCGATGCTAGAAATTTCTTCTAGGGTTAATTCCTTTAAAAATGGATACTTGCGTATTTTTTGGTAATTCGAAGTGCGTTTACCGGTGATTTTATTGTAATACGTTCCTTCTCCTTTGACAATTTCTTTAAATCGATTGCGAACATCTTTTACGGTCCATCCGATGAGCTTTGCGAAGGCAGCAGTATCCAAATGCTTGATTTCATCTTCGACCATCATCAGGTTAAAATAAGTGCGATTGGAAACGATTTTCATTCCATTTCGATCGAAAACAACGCCTCTAGGAGGAGTAATTTCAATTCGTTTTTCCGCTACTTCGTGCGCGCGTAGTGTCCAGGTATCGTCCACTACTTGCATGTAAAACAACCGAAATGTATAAAGGAATCCCACCAAAATGATGAACGACAAGATTACATAGCGTCGGATGTCAAAATTCATTTCGTTTTGGATTTTTTAATCAAGAAGCTTTGAAGCAATAAACAAATCAAAAAGGATGGTACGGCACTAAAGATTGTTTTTTGCAGAATAAATAAGATTTGATTGAATTGAAAAATCTCAACTAAAAAGTACCATAAGTGGTGAATCAACAACAAAATTCCAAAAACATACGTAAACCAGCGGTTCCCCATGTCAAAAACATTGGGTTCTTTCAGTGGGTCATAGCCTTCACGTGGACCATAGAACTTAAATACGAGCGGACGAAAATACGCCATCATGACAAGTGACGAAGCGTGTAATCCGTAGGTGTTGGAAAAAATATCGATGATGATCCCCATTAAAAATGCCAATCCCATTAAGGAGATAACACCCATTTCAAAAGGCAGCAACATGATGAAAAGTGGATGGATCATCAAGTGAAATCCATATCCAATTTCTAATTGATTAAAAATCAAGGTTTGCAACACGGCAAACACAATGAAGCGAATGATATTTTTCGTTAGGTTATTCATCTCAATACATCTTCCTCTTCATCTGGCGGAATTTGTCCCTCCAATGCTTGTTGTTCTTCAATCATGACATTTTTCACAACATAAACCCGTTGCAAGGTTCGGTAATCTTCTGAGTAGCGAACCACGACGTTCCATAATGGTTCTCCTTCAATCGATTCAATGCGCTCCACTTTTCCAACTGGAATTCCTTTAGGGAAAATTCCGGATCCGCCTCGCGTGATGACGCGTGACCATTTTTTAATGCGTAAATCATTCGATATTCCATCGATGGAACCGCGTCTTGGATCGTGTCCGTCCCACTTCAAGATTCCAGCCAAGTGAATGGGCTCAATAATCACATCCACGTTAATATCTTTCGTTAAAACCGACTTGACCACACAGTAATGCTCACTTGTATTATGAACGATTCCTACAACACCTTTATCTGAAAAAACGCCCATATTCGGCTTGACTCCTTGCTTGCTACCAATGTTTAGCGTGAAATAGTTATTTCTTCTGGTCACCGAAGAGTTGATTACCATTCCCGGAATATACGTGTACTGTTGCTTAAAAATCGTGTCTTCAACCTTAACTTTTCCCGCACTCAAGGTATACATGAACTCCGGGAGACGCTCGCGCAAACGAATGTTTTCACGTTGCAAGGCATAATTATTTTTACTTAAATCAAAATGCTTCGTTACGTCGTTTTCCCATGTAAGCACTTTTGCTGTCACGTTGGAAGCTGTGGTCAGGTATTGACTCCTAGGAAAACTTAAAAATTGCACATAAATCACCAAGGAAATGATCTGCAAGGAAGCAAAGACCAAAAAGATTTGAAATCGACGTAAAAAGGCGATGAGATTGCGCATAAAAACAAAGGTAGTGAATGGCTTTTAGAACCAATATATCCGTCCGCGAATGATATTAACAAAATGAGGGAATTTATTAATAGTTGATTAGTGTACAGTGCACAGTGTTCAGTGCACAGTGCTGATTTCGCTCCTCTTTCTCTTTTTCGCTCTGAAAGTTGTTTCGCTTAGCTCAACGAATGGTTTATCGGGTGTGGGAATTAGCACATTGGCACATTGGCACATTAGCACATTAACAAAGGGATTACTCGCTATCGCTCGTGAACCCGTAGGGGGGGCGTCGCTTCAAAGAATCTAAAAGCTAAGTTGCTGCGCAACTTTGGCTTTTTTTGTTTCACTTCGCTTACAAAAGCGAGCTTTTGATGCGAGTGGAAACAAAAAAAGCCAGCCTAACGGCTAGCTTTTAGATTCTTTGGCGGAGAGAGCGGGATTCGAACCCGCGATAAGCTTTAGACCTATACACACTTTCCAGGCGTGCTCCTTCAACCACTCGGACACCTCTCCAGGTATTTAATGGAGTGCAAAAGTAATGAAAAGTTCTGATTTCTCAAGAACCATAGATCAGAAGTCCTATGGAGAAGTAAATAAATAAGCCAATGATGTCGTTTAGCGTGGTCACGAATGGACCAATAGCCAATGCTGGATCTACTTTGTAGCGGTTTAATACTAATGGAAATAATGTACCGAAAATAGCAGCAAATAAGATAACAGTGAACAAGGAGATACTAACCACGATTCCTAGTTCTGAGTTTTCAAAAACGGATGCAACACCAAAAATTAAGCTTGCTAAAAAGAGTCCATTTAACAAGCCCACTTTCGCTTCTCGCCATAATTTTGGTAGAATTCTTCCTAAATCTTTATCTCCTCGAGCCAATGATTGAACAACAATCGCGGATGATTGCACGCCAACGTTGCCTCCCATGGCGGTAATCAAGGGAATGAAAAAGGCCATTGCTGGAATTTTTGTAATGCTTCCCTCAAAATTTGAAATAACTTTTGCTCCAATGGTTCCCCCAACCATGGCAATGACCAACCAAGGTAGTCTAGAACGACTGATGCGCCATGTACTGGCATTGGAATCAACGCTATCGGTAATACCCGTTGCCATCTGGAAATCTTTGTCCGCCTCTTCTTTGATGTAATCAACAACGTCATCTAAGGTAATGCGTCCAACCAATTTGTTCTGATAGTCAACTACAGGTACGGAAACTAAGTCGTATTTCTCCATCACCATCGCAACGACCTCTGCGGAATCGCTTGCTTTGACGGAAATGATTTTCTTTGACTGGTAAATGTCAGCGATTTTTGTTTTGGCGTTAGCAAATAGCAATCGCTTTAAGGACAGAACTCCTAAAAGGCGATCTTGCTCATCCACCACAAAAATGTTATATACTTTTTCAACGTCTTCGGCTTGTTTGCGAAGCTCAATGATCGCACGGTTCACGGGCCAAGACACATGTGCTTGGAAAAACTCTTTTTGCATGAGTCCACCCGCTGTATCGTCGTCGTAATTTAAGAGGTCAACAATGTCTTCTGCTGCTTCATCATCCTCCATTTGCGAGATGACTTCACGGATTTTTTCTTCCGTTAAATCTCCTAGGATATCGGCGGCATCATCGGAATCGAGATTTTCGAGCTGGTCGGCAATTTCTTTTGATGATAAAGAGGCTAAGAATCGATCCCGAATTTCTTCGTCCAACTCCATGAGGATGTCGGCCTGGGTCTCTTCGTCAACTAAAAAGTAAAGGTATCTTGCTTCGTCGTTGGTGAGTGTATCGATGATCTCAGCAACCTCTGCATGGTGAAGTTCAAGGACATTTTCGTGAATCCAAGATAAATCTTGTTCTGCGATTTTTGTTCGCAGCAATTGAATAAATTCCTTGGTCAGTTCGAAACGCACGTTCTACTTTTTGCCAAAGATACGGATTTGCCTTTGAAAGGTTTAGATTATGACGTGATGAAATCGTTAAGGAAGGAAATCCCTGCGATTAATCGTGACAAAGTTCCTCTACTTGATGGAAAAGATCGTGTGCTTTGGTCATTTCTTTGAGCAAGACTTCGTCCTTTGCATTTTTCCCAACCAATTCGTGAATCTTCTCACATTGTTCTTCCAAATCAGCTAATGCTTTGTGAACGTTCGGTTTATCTTTGGACACCGGTGGTTTTGAAGCACTGAATAAAATCGCCTTTGCCAAAAGTTCTCCGGAACGTGTTCTTAGCGGAACGAAATTCCCATCCTCGCATGGATGAAAGGTTTGAGCCATGATTTTATGAAAATCCTTTAACGCCATCCAATTGTCCTTTTCAAGTTCACTTAACAAAGGGTCAATTAAAGCTTTCGTGTATTTGTCAGAAACAATCCCCCAGTCGATGAGGTTAAAAATGCCACTTAAATAATCTCCGCGTTTGTTTTGGTATTTCAAGTAATAAGCATGTTCCCAGACATCGATTCCCAAAATTGGAATTCCACGGTCTTTCGTCACATCCATGAATGGATTATCTTGATTTCCTGTACTCGTCACCATCAATTTTTTATCCGGAGTGACAATTAACCAAGCCCAACCGGAACCGAAACGTGTACTTGCCGCCTGTGTCAACGCTTTTTTTAAGGAATCCATGCTTCCGTATTGCGCTTTAATGGCTGCTTCAAAGGATGCTTGAATGACTGTGGTTTGCTTTTCCTTGGGCGCTAAAATCTCCCAAAATAAACTGTGATTGTAGTGTCCGCCGGCATTGTTGCGAATAGCATCCGAGCGAAAACTTGCATCCATCAATAATTGATTCAGGCTAAACGTTGCTAATTTCGTTCCAGCTAATGCTTTGTTCAAATTCGTCACATACGCTTGATGATGCTTACTGTGGTGGATTTCCATCGTCTGTGCATCGATGTAAGGTTCGTAACTCGCATAGCTGTAAGGTAATGCAGGCAGTTTGAATTCTTGCGCGAAGAGCAAGGCACTCATGGAAATGAACAAAATGGAAAATAGTGCTTTCATGCGTAGTTTTTTGACAAAGTTACAGTAAAACAAAGGCCAAAAACGGGAAGGAGTGTTAATGACTCGTTAAATATTTTGAAGGTCAACCATCCGCATCGCGATGAAGGCTTTTAATACCCGCTCACCAACATTTGGAACTTCAATATGAATCAGGTACATTCCTCCGGACACTGGAATATCGGCATGGTTTGTAAGTGTCCAGTCTTGATAGGTCAATGGATTGTCCTTTTTGATGGTTTTCACCAATTTCCCATTGGATGTATAAATTCTAATCGTACATCGTTCAGGTAAATTGGTAATTTTCACCCGATTATCTAGTTTATTTCGCTCATATTCTGAGAATGCTAAATATGGATTCGGAACGACGTTAATCATCGCCAATGCTTCTTTCAATTGGTCTTGTGAACCTACTTTCGTTGCGATGTCATCCATCGACCATCCGTACATTGGTTTTCCGCCGTTTTCTCCGGATCCAACAAAGTTTTTGTACTCCTTGTTGATGCGCAATTTGATGGTCACATCTGTTGAAAGTAAGCTTTGTCCGAATTGTAACATTGGATAAGATACCCAAGCTAAACTTCCGTACATTTCACGTTTTGACGTGTTGTCATTTGCTTCTACTTCCAACCATTTGTTGCGCAAGAAGTTCGAACCAATATTTTCTCCTTCGGATGGAACATATGCTGGGAAGTCAAATCCATTGCTAAATCCGTTGATGGTTTTTTGTTTGTAGCTGAATACATACACTGGATGCATTCCACCCATCAATGGTGTTCCTACATTGCTCACCAAACGATCGGTCGGATTCCAAATCATATCTGCTCCATTTTCTCCACCCAAAAATGAGTTCTCACCAAAGGCCATGTACAAACGTGCTCCTGATTCTAAGTCAATCGCATATCCTGGGAACCAACCCATTCCTGTTGTTCCTGAAGCGTCTGGATTCCCATTTTTGTCCACACTTGGACTCTTACGCATTGCTCCCGGAGCACATCCACCGATGTTCAATCCTGCGCTGCGACCAAGTTCAATGACTGGAACACGCGTCCATTTGCTCTTATCCGATGTAATGACAATGTTCACACTTGGCAAGAAACTAATCGATGCATTTTGTTTGCTTGATGCCGAATAGGTTCCAAAATAAGCCATTGGCATATAGTCTGATTGATGTCCAACTAAACGGTGAGGAGCAATTGTTCCTTCCAAGATACTTTCGTATGCTTGTTTTGGATCAGCACCACCTTCATCCGGGTAGTTACATGGATTTAAGTACGTAGGACCATCAGGTAAACACTCGTAACCTTGATCACCCACAGTACTATTTGGAGCGTAATCTCCTGAACGTATCCAGTTTGTCGGGAAGTACGAATCGTTATCTGAAACCCCTGTCAACCATCGTTTAGAAGAATCAGCGAACTCAATCGATGACTCGATCATGTCTGTTGTTTTGCTTGCAAGATTTCCTGTTCCAACAGCGAAGTAATATTTGTTCTGATAAATCTGAACAGAGATTCCCCAAGCTGGAATGATTTGCTCATTGTCACCAGCGATGGTGTTTTCTGAGCTCACCGAGTCAATTGGAGTTAAATCTCCTTTATTCGCATAACGGTAAACGGTCCAGCTTGCAGTATCTGCAGCATTTCCAGAAGCATTTGCTGT
>ENA-OUVC01000036-OUVC01000036.1-marine-metagenome-genome-assembly--contig:-NODE-36-length-100703-cov-5.318049_pt1 | contig 100703 bp, 83 predicted proteins | sample MGYA00248622_ERZ508571 | MGnify/ENA primary metagenome ERZ508571 (study PRJEB26236, sample SAMN06267175) | marine metagenome | isolation source: Columbia River Estuary | place: USA:Columbia River... | reverse complement strand
CTTGGCCTTTAATTTCTAAATGACCAGCAATTTCCAAAGCGTCATCTGATACTTTTTTCACTTCTGTTGAAGTAAATTTTAATGCTGGGTGATTTTCTGCATCGAAGAAATCAGCTGATTTCAAGTGACCATCGCGGTCTGCAACACCTGTATTGATGCTATCAATTGCCGCAGAAAAATCAAATTTTGCACTGCTGAAGTCGTCTCCTGCTGTGGCAACATTTGCATCAAACGCAGCAAAAGATCCGCTTACATTTGAAATCATCATGTGACGCACTTTGAAACCGATTTCACTGTGCATTCCGTCAATTGTCCATTTAGTATCCATTTTTTCTTTTTTTGACAAAGGTAGGAACCATGAATGCTTCGTGCACTTGACCTGTGTTAAGAGATTGAGTCTGTAGCGTTATTTTTTTTGTATTTTTGACTTATGAAATCACTGCTACTTTTATTGGTCCTTTTCGTTCATTTTTCCACGCAAGCTCAAATCATTTCAACAACAACCGATGCCATTGCTAAGAAAGGTAAGAGTCGCGACAGCTCCTCCATTCTATATGTTGACTTTCAACGCTTCAATTCGCAACCAAACCTAACTCAAAATACCGATTTTCTTGCCATACCATTAGGCGAGCGCGCAAATGAATCTGCTCTTAAAGTGTGGTCCTATCAGTTTGGACTTTATTCTCCTTTGACCAAGCACCTATACTTTGATGGTGGATTAGCCTTGGTTCAGACTGGTGAGCAATATTCATGGAATTCAAGTTCAACTGATTCCAGCTACAGATACACCACAAAGTACCGTTATTTCGGAATGCCCTTGCAAGTAAAATACCAAACGGGGAAGGATGTTGTCTTTTTCGTTGGAGCGGGAGTCGTTCCTCAACTCTTTCAGTCATATGAACAAGCGATTAATTGGACAGATTCATTAGGTAACGCAGGAAAACAAACCATCAACGACGAATCCATGTGTCAGTCTTTTGTCCTTTCTGCCATCGCATCAACAGGACTTCAAGTTCACTTTAAAAGTAATTATGGCTTACGTTTTAGTGTTTATTACCGTCAGCAACTGACGAATTCATACGGGCCGTATCAATATTTCAAGCATTACTCTTCTGGTTTAGGTGGTGGAATTGCTTTAACACGCAAATTATGAGCACACACGTAAAGGAAATCGTTCGATTTTTAGAGGAATCGTTTCCCCTTTCGCTTCAAGAATCTTATGATAACTGCGGATTAATCTGCGGCAGAATGGACCAAGAAGTTCAGGGAGTTTTGCTCTGTTTAGATAGTTTAGAAGCAACGGTAGATGAAGCCATTGCTAAAAACTGTCAACTGATCATCGCACATCACCCCATCATTTTTAAGGGCTTAAAGAAAATAACAGGGAATTCTTATGTAGAAAGAGTGATGGAGAAATGCATTCAGCATGGTATTTCACTTTATGCCATTCATACGAACTTAGATAATCACATTGATGGTGTAAACGGAGAAATCGCTGATCGAATTGGGCTCATTAACCGTAGAATCTTACGTCCAATGACGAATCAACTCTATAAATTGGTTGTTTTTGTTCCAAAAGACGCATTATCTGACATTGACACAGCACTTTTTCAAATTGGAGTTGGTTCCATCGGAAATTATTCTGAATGTCATTTCAGAACGGAAGGAATCGGAACTTTTATGCCAAATGAATGGGCGAATCCAAGCATTGGAACTAAAAATATCCGTGAGGAAGTGACTGAATTCCGCGTAGAATACCTCGTTCCCAAACCACTGATTGGAATTGCACTTCGCACACTTTTTGAAGCCCATCCATATGAGGAGGTGTCTCATGAAATTTATCCAGTTGAAAACCAAGATCAGCGTCTAGGCGCTGGTATCGTTGGGGAGTTACCCCTTGAGACTGGCTCTCTAGAATTCCTGAAATCATTGAAAACGACATTTAACTGTCAAGTGATTCGACATACAGAAATACTAAACAAACCCATCAAAACGGTTGCGCTTTGCGGTGGATCGGGAAGTTTTTTATTGACCGATGCCATTCGTTCCAAAGCAGACATCTTCATCACTGGAGACTTCAAATACCATGAGTTTTTTGATGCAGAAAACCACTTAATTATTGCCGATATAGGTCATTTTGAAAGTGAACAATTCACTCCGCAATTATTAGCTGAAAAACTTAAAGAAAAATTTACTAAATTTGCAATCCATTTAACTGGTTTAAATACGAATCCTATTAACTATCTATAGAATATGGCAGCAACGGCAACAAAAAAAGAGGTGACCATCGCACAAAAATTGGACGCACTTTTTGAGCTTCAAAAAATTGATTCTGAAATCGACCGAATTCGTACCATTCGTGGTGAGCTTCCTTTAGAAGTTCAAGATTTGGAAGATGAAATCAGTGGGCTTACAACACGTGTTGGAAAAATCAACGACGAAATGCAAGAGTTAGAAACAGAAATTTCTGACCGTAAAATTGCAACGAAAGATGCTGAAGCCGCGATTCTTAAGTACAAAGAACAACAAAACAACGTACGTAACAACCGTGAGTTTGAATCGCTTTCTAAAGAAATTGAATTCCAAGAATTGGAAATTAAATTACACGAGAAAAAGACGAAAGAATCACGTTACAAAATTGATTTGAAAAACGAAACGTTGACAGAAGCAACAGAACGTTTAAATTCAAAACAAGGTGACTTAGATTTGAAGCAATCTGAATTAGATGCGATCATCAGCGAGACTCAAAAAGACGAAGATCGTTTAATGAAAGCGTCGGATGATGCTAAAAAGAAAATCGAATCTCGTTTGGTATTTGCTTACGACCGTCTTCGTGAAAACGCGAAAAACGGATTAGCAGTTGTTCAAGTAATGCGTGGATCTTGTGGTGGATGTTTTAACAAAATCCCACCTCAACGTCAATTGGACATCGTAACAAAAAAGAAAATTATCGTATGTGAGCACTGTGGACGTATCCTTGTTCCAGTAGAAGGCACAGAAGAATAATTAACGATATTGTAAAAAAAAGCTTCCTAATTGGAAGCTTTTTTTTTGTCCATTAATTCAACCTGAAATCAACATCCAGCTTAGACAATTCTTTGAATAAAGCGGAAGATGGTTGAATCTTTACACTTCTTGATGGTAAATTCACTTCGTATCCCTCAATAGGATCGTATACGGTGAAATGCAATTGACAAGACCCTTGATTTTGGTTGAACAACTCGTTTAACTTGTCAATCATTAAATGGTCTACTTCTTTGGAGGAGAATTTCAAATGAAGACTCTTCGTGCGTTTCTCTCGCAAATCTTGCAATAAATCGATGCTGTGAACGACAAATTCTGCTTGCTGACGGTAGCGCGGCACTTCGATTCTTCCTTTCATCGTAATAAACGTTCCTGGCTCCATGAAATGCTTAAACTTCAGGTAATTTTCCTTGAATAAATTTAAACGAAAGGCATCTTGGTAATCCTCTACTGTTAAGGTACCAAATCCATCGCCATGTTTCGTGAAACGGTGCTCGGCATTGGTCACAATTGCAGCAATTAGAATGTCTCGCCCCATGTATTGACTTAAATCATTTAACATCGAAATATTCCCTGTACAGAAAGAGTCAATTTCGATTTTAAAATCATCGAGTGGATGTCCAGATATGAAAATTCCTACCACCTCTTTCTCTCGATTCAATTTATAGATTGCTGGCCATTCTTCGCAGCGCGGAACTTGTGGTTCTGGCATGCTTGTACCCGTTGACTCTCCAAACATAGAAGCTTGGGCAGAATTTTCCTGCTCTTGGAAACTAGCACCATATCGTACCGCATTTTCTAAGAAGCTTCTTCCACTCGGATCAATGGCGAAATATTGCGCACGGTGCACCCCTGGGAATGAATCGAATCCGCCAGCATATGCTAAACTTTCGAATGCACGCTTGTTACATACGCGCAAACTCACACGTTTCGTCATGTCAAATATGGACGTAAACGGACCATTGGTGCGTTCTGCAACAATCGCATCCACTGGCGCTGAACCAAGTCCTTTCACCGCTCCTAATCCAAAACGAATGGCACCGGCCTTATTCACGGCGAAGGTGAAACTCGATTCGTTTACATCTGGACCTAAAACAGGAACACCCATTCGACGACATTCTTCCATGAAGAAAGAAACTTGTTTGATGTCACTCATGTTATTACTCAATACCGAAGCCATGTATTCTGCCGGATAATTTGCTTTCAGGTAAGCGGTTTGATAAGCGACCCATGCGTAACACGTAGAGTGAGACTTATTGAAGGCATACGAAGCGAACGCTTCCCAGTCCTTCCAAATTTTCTCCAATGTATCTGGTTTATGTCCTTTACCACTTGCGCGTTCAATAAACGTCGGCTTCATTTTATCGAGTACCTTTCGGTCCTTTTTACCCATCGCTTTTCGCAGGGTATCCGCTTCACCTTTCGTAAAATCTGCTAACTTCTGCGACAAAAGCATTACTTGCTCCTGATAAACAGTAATTCCGTATGTTTCTTTTAAGTATTCTTCACAATCATCTAAATCGTAGATGATCTCTTCCTCCCCATGCTTGCGCTTACAGTAGGACGGAATGTATTCCATTGGACCAGGACGGTACAGGGCGTTCATCGCAATTAAATCCGCAAAAGCTGTCGGTTTCAGTTCCTTCAAGTGTTTTTGCATTCCGGGAGACTCATATTGGAATATTCCAACCGTTTCTCCTCGCTGAAATAAGGAATACGTCAATTCGTCGTCTATCGGAAATTCATCCGGATCTAAATCGATCCCTTTGTTTTCTTTCACCAATCGGACAGCATCCTTGATCAAGGTCAGTGTCTTTAAGCCCAAGAAGTCCATTTTCAACAAGCCCGCTGATTCAGCTACGGAGTTGTCGTACTGCGTACAAACCATGTCCGAGTCCTTGGCTGTTGCCACCGGAACGAAATTGGTTAAATCATCTGGCGTGATAATCACACCACAGGCATGAATTCCGGTATTACGAACGGATCCTTCAATCTCCGTCGCTTTCTGCAACACACGTCCTTGCAAATCAGAACCAGCAGCTATTCGACGCAATTCTTTTGCATTCGCAACCGCTTCTTGATTTTTCAGTTTATCGATTAATTCTGTTTCCGAAAAAGAGAACAATTTCTTCAGTGAAATATCCGGAATTAATTTTGCCAAACGATCAGCTTCTGGCAATGGTAAATTCATGACTCTAGCCGTATCGCGAATAGCTGATTTTGCCGCCATCGTTCCATACGTGATGATTTGTGCAACCTGATTTGCGCCATATTTATTGATGACATAATCGATAACGCGTCCTCGTCCCTCATCATCGAAGTCAATATCGATATCGGGCATAGAAACACGGTCTGGATTCAAGAAACGCTCAAAGAGTAAGTCATACTTGATGGGGTCAACATTGGTGATCTGTATGCAATACGCAACCGCTGATCCCGCCGCAGATCCACGTCCGGGTCCGACAGACACGTTCATTGCTCGTGCGGCATGACAAAAATCCTGAACAATTAAAAAGTAACCTGGATATCCCGTCTTTTCAATGGTCGCTAATTCAAAATCAATGCGTTCTTGAATTTCCGGTGTAATTTCTTTGTAGCGCTTTTTCGCTCCCTCGTAGGTTAAGTGACGTAAAAACGCATTTTCACCACGTTTTCCACCATCGACTGCATCTTCAGGTGAAATAAACTCTGTTGGAATGTCGAATGCAGGAAGTAATACCTCACGAGCCAAGGGATAATGTTCACATTTCCCAATGATTTCTTCGACAGTTAAAATCGCTTCGGGAAGGTCTGCGAAAAGGGAGACCATTTCCTCGGTGGACTTAAAATAATATTGGTCATTTTCTAAGCCATATCTGAATCCTCGTCCTTTACCTTTTGGAGTTTCTACCAATTCGTTATCCTTCACACACAACAAGACATCGTGTGCCTGTGCATCCGTTTGATTTAGGTAATAGGTATTATTCGTCGCGACAATTTTCACCTCATGTTTGCGTGCTAATTGAACAAGAATTGGATTCACCCTTTCCTCCGTTTCCAATTGATGTCGGCTCAATTCGATGTAAAAATCATCCTTGAATTGTTCTTTCCACCAAAGCAAAGCTGCTTCGGCTTGATTTTCACCAACATTGAGGATTAAATTTGGGATTTCTCCGTATAAATTTCCAGAAAGGACAATGATGTCCTCTTTGTATTGCTCAATAAGCGCTTTATCGATACGCGGAACATAGTACATTCCTTTAGTGTAAGCAATCGATGCAAGTTTGATGATATTTTGATACCCGTTCTTATTTTTTGCCAATAAGACCACTTGGTATCCATTATCCTTGACACTTTTATCTTCCAAGTTTCGACAGACATTGAATTCACATCCAATGATGGGAATAATTTCTTCTTTATCGAATGACTCTCCGTTTTCTTCGGCTAATTTACGTTCTTCACGTACTTTCGCATTATATCCGCTTGCTGCTTTTTCAAAGTGAAAGGCAGCCATCATATTTCCAGTGTCGGTTAACGCAACTGCTCGCTGTCCGTGCTTTGCGGCCATTTGAATCAATTGTCCAACTTCTGCGGTGGACTGCAAAATCGAATATTGGGTATGGTTATGTAAATGTGCGAATTTGACACCTGATAATTTTTCTGTCGAAGCAGGCGAAACCGGGGTTTGAACCACCTCTTTTTCCTTCTGTGCTTCTCTGAGTTTCGCACTTTCCGCTTTTAAGTTTACGTGCTGTAATCCGATCGTTTGAATTTCCACGGGATTCGTCGTTCGATACGATTCGAAATATCCCGGTTCTTTAAGGAGTTCCTCTAAGGTGTAATGCTCTTTGCGAACCAATTCCAAGAAACAACGCGTAGTTGACTCCACATCGGCAGTGGCATTGTGTGCTTCATTAAACCCAACATGGAACAGAAAATCGTGTAATTCTGTTAAGGTTGGTAACTTAAATTTTCCACCTCGTCCACCGGGTAATTGACACATCTCCGCTGTTCGTTCGGTACACGTATCCAAAATAGGAAGAGTCAAGGGTGTTTCTTCATTGTTCCGCACATATTCACAGCCCATCACATTGATGTCGAATCGCACATTGTGTCCGACAACGAAATCAGCTTTTTCCAATGCTTTCTTGAAAAGAAACAAGACATCACCGAGGTCCTCCCCTGCTAACTTTGCTAGTTCCGTTGAAATACCATGAATTTGCTCCGATTGAAAAGGAATGTTGAAACCATTTGGACGGATTAAAAAGTCCTTTTGCTCAACCAATGTTCCATCCGCCTCATGTAATTGCCAAGCCAACTGAACAACACGTGGCCAGTTCGACGTATCCGTAATAGGAGCGTTATAATTTCTTGGTAATCCAGTGGTTTCGGTGTCAAAAATCAGGTACATGTGCGGTCTAAAAAAGGAACTTTAAAGTTAGGGATTTGTCTGTCAAGTTTCCGCCATTGTTGAAAACTATTCTTATGTGTTTTTGACTACCTTTACTTAAAATCCACGCATGCGCTTTTTGATTTTAGTCACTCTTTTATGTTTGCATTTAAGTACCCTTGCGCAATTCAAGGAATCGGACTTTCATTGCCGCAGAGATTCTGTGATTTCTCAAACGACTTATGGCAGTGTCTACCTCACCAAGGACCATCAATGCGAGTTATATGATTGGCTTTGTCCAAATCCAAAGAAATGGATGAAATCAGCGGAAATAGTTGAAAATTTTCCCGAGTTAACAAATGCTTGTTCACCAAAAATCTCCATTGGAAACATTCCACGTTATTGGAATTCTCTTCAGGAATATAAAGGTCAATATTATGTTTATGGTCCAAGTGATTGGATGTCCAACAGACCCGAATTTATTTCAGACTCTTTTCTCATCGAAATCGCCTCCGACTTCGCTTACTTTTCGATTAAAAAACAAGCATTAGTTAGTCCTCATGAACTTTACTTAACACTTGATTTATATGGCGAAGCAGCACAATTGCGGATTCGCTTGCTCAAATTTCCGGAAGGAGCAGCACTTTGGGAATACGCAATAAAAAATGAATCCTGGTCTGAATTAAAAGTGGCGAGTGACTTTGTTCGAAACTATGACATGATGAACAATGACTGCGTCAATCAAAAGTGTTTTCAAGAATTTCATTTTGACCAAATCGATTTGAGTCGCTTGAAGTTTATGGATTAAAGTCCTAATTGCTTTTCCCAATAATCGTTCAATAAAACCACCAACTTACGCGCCATGTTGTTGTGGAAGCGTTTCGTTCGGTATCCACCAATCCAATTTATTCCGCGAATGGCATTCGTAACAAGGATTTCATCTGCCGCCAAAACATTTTGAGGTAGGATCGTACATTCGTACACTTTGATCCCATTCGCCAACGCTAAATTGATGATTTGCATACGCATGGTTCCAGCTAAACACGCTTCATCTAATCCTGGTGTATACAACACACCATTACTCACAATAAAAATATTACAGCAGGATGTTTCCAGAATATTTCCGCGTTCGTTAATGAGGAACACATCATCTAGTCCTTTCTCTTTCGCTGACAATGCCGCCATGACATAGGTCAATCCGGACTTCGTTTTGTAATTGGATAAAAAGTTCTTTTGAAGCTTGATGTCCTGATAAATATCTACTTCGAGTCCTTTTGCGTTTAACTCGAAATGATTGACGTCATACGGATAAACCTCGATGTAAAAAGTGCATTCGTTGGATTCAGGCAAATACGATCCGCCAGAAACACGGTCTAAAGAAAGTCGACAACGTCCACCTTCCAGAATTCCAGACCGCTGACACAGTTCAAGGACTTTTGATTCGAAAAATTCAGTGGTGTAGTAAGACGGAGTTCTCATCTTGATTACCCGAGCACCATCCAACATGCGTTTCACATGATTTTCCATGTTCAACGGTTTCCCATTGATTAAGCGGATACTTTCAAATACCCCATCTCCGTACAAATGCCCACGATTTCCAGGATGGATTGTTGGCGCATCGTTGGATAAAATCGTTCCGTTGTTATTGATGTAAAGCAAAGCCATAGCGTCTCAGTAGAGAATTAGTGAAACAAATGTACAAATTGAATTCCTTTTTGTGGGTCTAACATCAGGACAAATAAAATCCCAAAAATGGCCCCTCCCAGGTGCGCATCATGTGCAATTCCAGTATTGCCTTTTTTCAATGAAAAATATTCAAACAGCAAGTACAGTGGACCGAAGATATATGCTGGAATTGGAATTGGAATAAACATTAAAGAAAGGGATAAGGTTGGATTCCATAGAATCACTGCGAATAAAACAGCAGAAACAGCTCCGGATGCACCAAGACTTCGGTAACCCGGCTGGTCTTGGTGTTTCACCATTGGGAAAAACGTTGCAGCGATCATTCCGACAAAATACAGTACACAGAAATAAATAATTCCCGCATTCCCATAGAGATTCATCCACTCGAGGTAGAGGTATTCACCCATGAAATACAAGGTCATCATATTGAAAGCCAAGTGTGGAAAATCTGCATGTATAAACGCGTGTGTAACGAATCGATGGTACTCCTGTTGGTGTTTTATTCGATACGGAATAAACAACATTCGATCTTTAACGGCTTCATTTTTATCGGCCCAAAGTGAAATAATAATTGTTGCAACAAGAATAATTAATAACATAAGTGAATTTCAGTGAATTGTTTTACCTTTCAACAAGTTATCGAAGTTAATGATAATCCCTTTAGTCATGAAAGTATCCTGTTTGATTTTCATTTTCCTTACCCTTTTTTCGTGCAGCGAGAAGGAGGCTGTCAGCAAGAAACCCTTTTTGCTTGATGGAAAAATAAGTGTTCCAGAGAAAATGCAACGAATTTTGACTACTGAATACCTGAGTCACTTGCATATCGATTCATCGCTTCACAAAGGAATCCGTCAATTTTATGCCACTCGTCGTTACTATGCTGTCTTGACAGCGGATTCCGTATTTTCCGAGCGTGGCGAAGCTTTAAAAAAATCACTCGATCGTTGCATTCGCTTCGGAATTCCCGCTACGCGCTTAGTTTCCATGGATCCGAAATTACATTCGTTGGAAAAAGAAGTGATTTTAATGAGCAATTTAGCGATTGTCCAACACGATTTAACACATGGATTCATCGATTTTGAAGAGCAAAAATTACGTCCAAAGAAATTGGATTTTAGCGGATTAAATCGCCTATGGAATCAAAGTAAGGCCCGTGAATTTGACAGTGTAATTTTGGCTCAGGGTCCAGCAGATACCAATTATCGATTCATGGCGCAACACTTTTTTCACTTTTGCGACACCGCATTTTTGGACGCAGAAACATTCACACTGCTAACAGAAAAAGAAAACAGCAAAACCGCATTTTCAGGAATGAGAATGGCATTAGTCTCCAAAAAATACATTTCAGAACAAGCTGATAGTTTAGCCATTCGCGAAGCGCTTCGACAATTTCAAAAAAACAACGGACTCACATCCGACGGGAAAATTGGAGACGCTACAGTAAATGCGCTTTCAGAAAGTTCGTTGGCTCGAAGTTTACGTGGCGCCATTGCACTGGATCGCTTGCGACAACGAAACGATACGCTGGAGAAATACATCCGAATCAACATTCCATCTTTTGAACTTTTTTATTTCGCCAGTGACACGTTAAGAAGTCACCACCGAATCATTTTGGGAAAAGTAAGCAATCAAACTCCAACTTTACAATCAAAAATTAACCGAATTATTTGCTATCCTTTCTGGAAAGTACCTTCGTCAATCGCGCAGAAAGAAGTATTGCCTGCCTTGAAAGCAAACCGAAACTATTTAACACGAAATCACATGAAGATTTTTAAGGCCAAAGAAGTGGAAGTCAATCCAGATAAAATCAATTGGAAGAAAATCAAGGACAATACTTTTCCGTACACTGTGATTCAACAACCCGGACCGGATAACAGTCTGGGAATCATTAAATTTGAATTTCCTAATCTATTCAGTGTCTACGTACACGATACTCCTTCCAAAGGCTTGTTCAACCAAAGCTATCGAAGTTACTCTCACGGATGTATGCGCTGTGAACGTCCGGTCGAATTAGCCAAAGTCATGCTTCAGTACGACAGTCTAGGAAAAAAAGGGAATCCGATGACGGGAGATTCTTTGGATAGTCTTTTAAGTTTACAAATAAACCATCCATTGAGACTTTTAAGTCCTGTTCCGATTTTTGTTGAATACCAAACGGTGGTCGCCGACCGACAAGGGATTTATTTTCATCACGACCTTTATTCAAGAGAAACAAGCTTGGTGAAAATCCTCTTGTACAGCAAATAATTCCTAACTTTGTCAAAAAAAGTTATGATCGTTTCTCCCTCTGTTTTATCGTGTGATTTTGGTAACATTCAACGCGACACTGAAATGTTGGATCAGTCTCAGGCTGATTGGTTACATATTGATGTCATGGACGGTGTTTTCGTTCCAAATATTTCTTTTGGATTTCCTGTTTTAGAAGCCATTCGCAAGCACACGAAAAAAACCTTGGATGTACACATCATGATTGAAAATCCAGATGATTTCTTGGAGCAATTTCAGAAATCAGGAACGGATATTCTCACCGTACATTACGAAGCATGTCGTCATTTGCACCGCACCGTTTCTCGCATCAAAGAATTGGGAATGAAAGCAGGTGTTGCCTTGAATCCACACACTCCGGTGAGCGTTTTAGAGGAAATCGCAGCGGACTTAGACTTGGTATTGATTATGTCTGTGAATCCTGGTTTCGGCGGACAAAAATTCATACATGCCAGCGTGGACAAAGTACGTTCCTTGGTAGAATTAAGAACGCGTAAAAATGCATCCTTTATCATTGAAGTAGATGGTGGAGTGAACATGGAAACGGGAAAGTTATTAGCTGAAGCTGGAGCCGAAGCATTAGTTGCTGGAAGCTTTGTGTTTAATTCCGCATCTCCACAAGAAACCATTTCAAATTTGAAATCCCTCTAAAGCGTAACAATAAACGGTTTTCAACGTTAACTCACTCGGTATGAAATTCGTTTCACTTTTCTTTTTTTTAGTCCTTGCTCAATTGTCCTTCACTCAAAGTGAATTACAACAGAAAGAAGCGCGCTTAAATGAAAGCTTGTTGAAACTTCGCAGTGCCAAAACGGACGAAGAAATGGACCGTTTGAATATTGTTTTCAAAAAAGAAATGGAAGCTTTTTTAAAATCCGAAGGAGCTTTCGATTATCCATTCACCCTATTAAAAACGATTGCTGTTTTGGACAGTGAAGACGAGTTGGTTCGCATCATCAATTGGAACATTGAATACACTGATTACTCCTATAGTTATGGTGGATTCGTTCTGAAAAAAGAAGAAGGAAAAGAAAAAGTAACCGTCACTGAATTAATCGATAAACTTGATCCATACGCGCCAAAACCAGAAGGAATCATTGATGCTAAAAACTGGTACGGAGCATTATACTACAAAATCATTCCATTTGGACACCATGGAAAAACGGAATACCTACTCATCGGTTGGGACGGTGGAACAACGGGAAGTAACTTCAAATTAATGGATGTCCTTACGTTCTCCGGAAATACTCCGAAATTCGGGAGTCCTGTTTTTAAAGCAAATCGCACAACCCTGAAGCGCGTTGTTTATGAATATTCCAATCTTTCGAATATGAGCATGCGATTTGATGCAAAAAACGGACGCATTGTTTTTGATCATTTATCTCCTGAATCTCCTGTTTTGGAAGGAGTTTACTCCTACTATATTCCCGACATGAGCTATGATTGCTATCGTTATGATTACGACGCAGAAAACTGGGTATTGCAAGAAGATGTCATCATGACGAATCCGGATGACAAAAACGTAGAGAAATCCTTTTACTCATTGAATTCCCGCACCGGAAAAGTAGAGAAAAACCGAATGAATGCCGATTGGATTAGTCCAAAGGACGAAGGTGTAGAAAACAATGGAACACATGTCGCTCGAACAGAAAATACACCAGAGGACCAAACGACAACGGAAGATTTTCGTCTTCCCAAAGTTCGTCTCTTCAGTCGAAGACACAAGAACCCTGAAATGATGCCGGTTAGTCGCGGTAGAAAAAATAAAAAAATTACCACGAACTGATGCAATTAGGAAGAATCAACCAACTTACCATAAAGCGTTTTGCTCCTCCGGGTGCTTACCTTATCGATTTACAAGACAACGAAGTTTTGTTGCCCAATAAATACATCTTGCCTGAACACCAAGAAGGAAGTGTGGTAGATGTTTTTGTCATGAAGGATTCAGAGAACCGAATTGTTTGTACAACGGAAGTACCTCTGATCCTTTTAGGTGAGTGTCGTTACTTGGAAGTCATTCACGTCAATCCTTATGGAGCATTCGTAGATTGGGGATTAGACAAAGACTTGCTTGTCCCGTTTAGCGAACAATTGCATCGTCTCGAACAAGAAGAAAAATACTTGTTTACCTTGCGTTACGATTTTGAAACAGATCGTCTCTTCGGTAGTATGAAGGTACGCAAAGTACTCGATTTGTGCGAGGATCAAGAGCTAGTTGGACAAGCTGTTGATTTATTGATCTGTGAAGAAGGTAAATTGGGAAGAAATGTCATTGTCAACAACCGCTACGAAGGACTCATCTTCAAAAATCAACAAACAAAAGTCCTTGAACGTGGACAAGAAATGAAAGGGTATGTAAGCGTTGTACGTCCAGATGGAAAACTAGACATCCGTTTAGAACCGATTACCTTTGAAAAATACGACGAAGCATCTCAATTTATCCTCGATGAATTAACCAAGGTGAAGGTTCTTCCCTTAAGTGATCGTTCCTCTCCAGAGGAAATTCGAGAACAACTAGGGATGAGTAAAAAGACCTTCAAACAAGCCATTGGTAAATTATACCGTTGGAAAAAAATCATCATTAAAGATGATTGCATCGAGTTGAACGGCTAATTAAGCCCCATCTCCATCCAATAAGTTACCGAGTCCGCCGAGGATACTTCCCTCCTCTTTACGTGGACCAACTCCATAGGATAAAATACGCGATGCAAGTCGAGAGATTGGCAAGGTTTGTAACCAAACTTCACCTGGACCTTTTAAGGTAGCGAAAAACATTCCTTCACCACCGAATAAGGTGTTTTTCACTCCACCGATAAATTGAATGTCGTAATCTACATCTTGGGTGTACGCAACAATACAACCGGTATCCACTCGTAAAACTTCCCCAGGATTCAATGTTCGTTTCATCACGTGTCCACCAGCATGACAGAAAGCCATTCCGTCACCCTCTAACTTTTGCATGATAAATCCTTCACCACCGAATAGCCCAGTGCCTAATTTCTTTTGAAATTCAATTCCAATCGCTACACCTTTAGCTGCGCATAAAAATGCGTCCTTCTGACAAATGATTTTTCCTTGGTATTGCGCTAGATCAAGTGGAATAATTTTTCCAGGATAAGGAGAAGCGAAGGCTACTTTTGCTTTGTTATAACCATGATGCGTAAAAGCGGTCATGAACAGACTTTCCCCTGTTAGCAGTCGTTTCCCAGCGTTCAACAATTTGCCCATGAATCCCTTTTGTTGGACAGAACCATCACCGAAAATCGTTTCCATTTGGATTCCATCATCCATGTACATAAACGCACCCGCTTCTGCAATGGCCGTTTCTTGTGGATCCAATTCAATTTCCACATACTGCATTTCCTCTCCGTGAATGTAAAAGTCGATTTCGTGATTTGTTTTCATCGTAGTTTTTTTTTCAAAATTAATCGGAATCCATCAAAGAAAAATGAAAATAAAAAAATGTTTAGTGGATAACAATAATGTTTACTTTTATGGTAATAGCGATAGCATATGGAGAACTTTCACGAACAACAAGGAGCTTTAGATAAGGAATTGGAGCGATTCATTGAATTGCTTGACCAATTATTGCCAAAATACCAGTTTTTATTGAAAAAAGACCAGTTAGATCAGGCAGAACTCGTTCGTTTAGGAGAGATTGAAATTTATTTATTAAGTCTGAACTCCAGAATAATGAAAATCAAAGGAGAGCTTGAACAAAATCTATTTGGCAAATCTTTGGATACGTATTACAAGTTGAAAAATCAAGCCATTGAAGGAAATCCACAATCGCGCTTAAAAATGGAGAAGATGCGCGATGCTTTTTCGGAGGCTTTACAGGCCGGCGACATCATCAATTTGAACTAGTTTGTTCGAAATCTGTCTATTCCATCAATCTTTTCTATTTTTGCAGCGATGAATACAGCTAAAAGAATTGCCGTAATTGGTGGGGGAAGTTGGGCAACTGCCATTGTGAAATTGCTTTGCAATACACAAGAAAAAGTGAATTGGTGGATGAGAAGCCAAGAATCTGTTTCACATGTCCTGCATTACAAACACAATGCGAAATACTTACAATCCGTTGAATTCGACCTAGCTAAACTGGAGATTTCGACCGATTTATCTCACATGATTGAAACAGCAGACGTGGTGATTATCGCAACGCCATCCGCTTTTTTAACGGAAACATTTGCCTCCATTCCAGCTGATTTATTCAAAGGAAAAACAGTCTTTTCTGCCGTCAAAGGAATTATTCCAGAGTTCAATGCGATTCCGGCACGTTTTATTCATAAAACCTTGGGAACACCATATGAGCAGATTGGCATCATCTGTGGACCTTGTCACGCTGAAGAAGTTGCGCTCGAACGTTTATCCTATTTAACCATTGCTTGCAGCGACCAATCCATTGCCGAACATATGGCAGATGCACTTGCTTGTCGTTACATTAAAACAACGCTTTCTGATGACTTATTCGGTACAGAAATTTCTGCCGTGTTAAAAAACGTTTACGCCCTTGCCGCTGGAATTTGTCACGGTATTGGCTACGGTGATAATTTCCAAGCTGTCTTAATTTCAAATGCCATTCAAGAAATCGAACGATTCATCGATGTGGTGAGTCCTGTACATAGAGACACAAAATCGAGCGCTTATCTAGGTGACTTACTCGTTACAGCGTATTCCAATTTCTCACGCAACCGCACGTTTGGATTCATGATTGGAAAAGGCTACTCCGTTAAATCCGCTCAATTGGAAATGAACATGATTGCAGAAGGATACTATGCAACAAATAGCTTGACGGAAATCAATAAGAAATTTGACGTAGACATGCCGATTTTGAATGCTGTTTACCGCATATTGTATGGAGGAATTTCTCCTGTAATCGAAATGAAACTACTCGCTGAAAAATTATCTTAAATTCGACCACATGCTTGTTTTTAAATTTGGTGGCGCATCCGTGAAAGATGCAGATGCGATTCGAAATGTCGCATCCATTTTATCCCTTTATCCCGGTAAAAAACTCACTGTCGTAGTTTCTGCTATGGGAAAATCAACGAACAAGTTAGAGGAAATCGTGACCGCTCTAGAAACTAAAAAACACAAGTTGTTTGTGGGCTTAGTCGATGAACTCGAAGCCTTCCACATGGACATCATGGCGGCATTATTTCCCGAAAAACATTTTAGAATCTACCAAACGATCGAAGAACTATTCGAATCGTTGAAAGCTCGATTTGAGTTGGTTTTTTCTGAAAACATTAGCTTTGAATACGATCAAATTGTTTCACTCGGTGAAGTTTTGTCCTCGCACATTGTGAGTGCATTTCTCCTTGAACAAGACTTTTCAGTACAATGGATGGATGCGCGAAAATTGATTCGTACCGATCATACCTACCAAGAAGGGAAAGTTGATTGGAAAAAAACGGAGGAACTCCTTCAAGAACGCATGATTCCGGCATTTAAGGATGCAGATATTTTGTTGACTCAAGGATTCATTGGTCATACAACAGAAGGATTCACGACAACGTTAGGAAGAGAAGGATCGGATTATACCGCTGGAATTTTAGCTTATTGTGGTCAAGCGGAAAGTGTGACCATTTGGAAAGATGTTCCCGGAATGTTGAATGCGGATCCAAAATACTTTGCGAATACGAAAAAACTAGATGCTATTTCGTTTAAGGAAGCAATCGAACTCTCCTACTACGGAGCAAGTGTAATCCATCCGAAAACGATTCAACCCTTACAAAACCGAAACATCCCGCTTTATGTAAAATCCTTTTTGGATCCAAAAGCAGATGGAACAGCCATTCAAGCTTCATCGAGTAAAGACCATTTGATTCCTTCCTACATTTTCAAGTTTGATCAAGCCTTGTATTCATTTACACCTAAAGACTTTTCTTTTATTGTAGAAGAAAATCTAAGTGTCATCTTTGGAAAATTATCCGCATTGAACATCAAGATCAACCTCATGCAGAATTCAGCCTTGAGTTTCTCGATTTTAGTGGATCAGAAAAAACTGAAAAGAGATGAATTTCTTGCCTTATTTCAGGCTGATTATGAAGTGAAATACAATGAGAACTTATCCCTAGTGACGATTCGCCATTATGACGACCAAACGATTGAACAAGTCACACAGGGCAAAGAAATCATCCTCCAACAGCGCACTAGACACACTGCTCGATTTGTGCTTAAATAATCGACGAATACCATAAAAGTGGTATTTCAATTGAGCGCAAATGAACGTAATTTTGGCGCATGTTGAACACATTAGATCATATTGAATTACAGCGTGTAGTAGAAATTGTTTCTGTAGACAATTCCCCTATTTCATCGAAGTTGACTGAAATGGGATTAGTTGCTGGACAATTGATCACCACACTATTCAAAGCGCCATTTGGTGATCCAATTGCCATTGAGCTGAATGGCACTGTTCTTTCATTACGCTTAGAAGAAGCGCAATTTATTGAAGTGAAAGCGTAATGCTTTGACTCAAAATTAATAAGTTTGCAAACCATGAAAATTGCGTTACTCGGCAATCCGAATACGGGCAAAAGCTCCGTATTTAATCTCTTGACAGGTTTGCGTCAACAGGTAGGGAATTTTGCCGGGATTACTGTCGAAAAACGAAGTGGCTCCATTCAATTAGATCAAGTTCAACATGAACTCATCGATTTCCCTGGAACATATAGCATTTATCCGAGATCTAAAGAAGAATCAGTTGTTTTTAATGTACTCTCCGACCCGAGCCATTCACAACATCCCGATCAGATTATTTTTGTGGCAGACGCGAGTAACTTACAACGGAACTTACTCTTCTTTTCTCAAGTATACGACTTAGGAATCCCCTGTATCTTGGTCCTGAACATGTGGGACCTTGCGCAGAGAAAAGGAATTGTCATTGCGACAGAAGAATTAGGAAACATGTTTCCCGGTGTGCCCATTATTCAATCCAATGCACGCATCGGACTTGGAAAGGACCGTATCCTAAAAGCACTGACGAGCGAGCGAATTTTGGATAGAACTCAAGCTAAATTCCTCGAATCAGCTGAACTGTGCGCAATCGACGATGTTCAATGTCAAAAATTAGAGGCGGAACAGCGTTTAAGAAAAATCAAAGATGCGTTGAAGCATATTGTACAAACAAAAGCGCCAGATGGAGATAGTGTTTCGCGAAAAATTGACCGTGTTTTGGTGCATTCCTTTTTTGGCTATGTGATTTTCGCATTTGTTCTATTAACCATTTTTCAATTTATTTTTACGTTTGCCAATGCTCCAATGAACTGGATCGACTCCATGTTCTCCCATTTTTCTACTTGGAGTAGTGAAACCATTCAGCCGGGACTAGTAAACGATTTAATATCACAAGGAATCATACCTGGAATTGGCGGAGTAGTGGTGTTTGTCCCGCAAATTGCCATGCTTTTCTTTTTCATTTCCATTCTAGAAGAGAGCGGTTATTTGTCTCGCGTAGTATTCATCATGGATCGGCTCATGCGTCCTTTTGGACTCAATGGAAAAAGTGTGGTGCCACTGATGTCCAGTGTGGCTTGTGCCATTCCGGGAATCATGGCAACACGAACGATTTCCAATTGGAAAGAACGACTCATCACGATTTTAGTCGCTCCGTTCATGAGTTGTAGCGCACGCATTCCCGTCTACACCCTATTGATTTCATTGGTCATTCCGAAAACCTTTGTTTTTGGGTTCATCAACTTACAGGGAATTGTCCTATTTGGATTATACAGTTTAGGAATTGTTTTTGCGTTGTTGGTTTCCTTGCTGTTAAAGTTGATGATCAAGCAAAAAGAAAAAGGATTTCTGCTTCTAGAATTGCCAGATTACAAGAATCCACGTTGGGGAAATGTGCTCATTAACGTGCTTGAAAAAGTGAAAATATTTATCTTCGATGCCGGTAAAATCATTTTAGCGATTTCCATCATTCTTTGGTTCCTGGCTAGTTTCGGTCCAAACATGAAAGAATCTATGCACGGATTGAATAAAACCAGGGTTTACCAATCCATGACGGAAAAAGAACAAACAAAAGCGATGGACTCCTGTAAACTTTCCAATTCCTACATTGGGATTCTAGGTAAAGGCATGGAGCCAGTTATCGCACCGTTAGGATACGATTGGAAAATTGGCATTTCATTGATTACATCGTTTGCGGCTAGGGAAGTATTTGTTGGATCTTTGGCAACTATTTATGCCGTTCAGGACGAAAGTGACGAGCAATCCTTGCTTATCGATCGCATGCGCAACGAAGTAAAAACAGATGGGACTCCTGTTTTCACCTTGGCAAGTGGCGTTTCATTAATGGTCTTTTATGTGTTTGCCATGCAATGCATGGCAACGATGGCGGTTGTAAAACGCGAAACAAATTCTTGGAAATGGCCTGTTATTCAATTGGTTTTCATGGGATTATTAGCGTACTTTTCAGCTTGGCTTTGCTTTATACTCCTCTCTTAATTCACGGATAAATCGTATATTCGTTTAGTTATGCAAACAATCATCATTCTTTTGGCACTTGGACTTTCCGTATACTACATCGTAAGTAGGATCTGGAATCAGTTTTCCAAAAAGAGTTCTAGTTGTGAGGGATGTGCATTAAATCAAACACCGAAGAAAGAGCAAAACAACCATGGGGAACATTCAGCTATATAAGTACAATGCTACTTTTTACTCCGTTAAACAGGAGTCATCTTCCTATTTTGCCGATGAGTTTTTAGAATCCGAACTGGACAATGACCATGTCGCATGGTTAAACTTTCACGGCATCGAGGATACAGAATCCATTGAACAATTATGCCATAAATTGGGGATTGATAAATTAACCATCGAGAGCATCCATAAACAAGTAAGGCGACCGAAAGTCGAAGAATACAGTAAGTATATGTCCTTCCATGTGATGTCTGCCTTACCGAAGGAACTTGGAAATCCATTTCTACATCAGGATCAAATTTCGTTTTTAATGGGCGAAAATTATTTGATTTCCTTCCAGGACAAACCTTCTGATCACTTTCCAGATGTACGTGACCGCATAGAAAAAGGAAGAGGGAAAATTCGCGCAAAAGGCTCCGATTTTCTCATGTTTCGCATGTTAGAAGCTATTATTGATAATTACTTCGAAGTTCTAGAGGAAATTTCTTCTCAAATCGAAACGATTGATGCGCAGCTTCACCTTACACAAGACAAATCCATATTGGCAAGCATTGAATTGGAAAAACGCAAGCTGATTGAATTGCGTAAGATTGCTCAACCCATGCGTGACGTCACCAATCAATTAGAAAATAGCGAGAGTCCATTTATACAAAGTAGCAATCGCCATTACTTTCGAAGTTTACGTTCCTCCTGCATGAGCGTTCTCGAAGAAATTGATGCGAATAAGCAAATTTTGGAGGGAATGGCAAATTTATATTACGCTGCACAAGGACAACGCATGAATGAAATTATGCGTGTTTTAACGGTTGTGAGCTCCATCTTTATTCCCTTAACCTTTATTGTCGGCATTTACGGAATGAATTTCGAGCATATGCCAGAGTTAAAGTATACGTATGGTTACTACTCGGTAATTGCCTTTATGTTCGCGCTTTCCATCGGACTGGTCGTGCTTTTCATAAAGCGCGGATGGATTAAGAAATAGACATTTGAAGCACAAATCAATTGACTGGTACAGAAAATTAAATCTGTTAACATTTAGTTAAATAAAAATCGGACGATTGAATCCTCCGTAAGTTTGGTTTATAAAATTAATCGACCATGAAAAAACTATTTTTATCTTTTGGAATTATGTTCATCGCCGTTTTGGGAATGAACACAGTAAATGCACAAATTGAGAAAGGTGCAAAAATCGAATTCAGCAAAGAAACGCACGACTATGGCAACATCAAATACGGTGGAGAGCCTTATTGTAATTTCGAATTCAAAAATACAGGAGACGAGCCTTTGATTATTTCAAATGCGAAAGGATCTTGTGGATGTACAGTTCCTGAGTGGCCGAAAGACCCAATTGCACCAGGAGCGAAAGGTGTTATTCGTGTGAAATACGATACAAACCGTCCAGGTCCAATCAACAAAAACGTAACCATCACTTCAAACGCTATCAACGAGCCAAACAAAGTGATTCGTATTAAAGGTGAAGTTGGTCCAGCTCCAGAAGTTGGAACTCCAGTTAACAACGCTGGTGCACCAATCAACAACTAAGAAAACACTCTTATCAAAATGAAAAAGCCGATCAAGTGATCGGCTTTTTTTTGTGTTTAAAAAATCGTTTGGACTTAAATCTCGTTGAAACTAGCAACCGTGTTTTTCCACGATGCCTTCGTTCCTGGTCGAACCAATTGCATGGTTTGATACCTCATTCCCTCAGCGGCTTCCAATTCCTCCGTAATATCCGATAAGAATAAAATTTGCTGTGGCTCAAGGTCCAGAATTTCGGCAATCGTTTTATAGGTTTCCGGATCGCGTTTTGCTCCAGTCTTCGTATCGAAGTAATTGGAGAGGTGTTTACTTAAGTCGCCGAAGCAGCTAAATTGAAACAATAACTTTTGAGCATGAATAGATCCCGAGGAAAAAATACCAATCTTCAATCCATTCGCTCTCCATTTATTGAAACACGTTGGCACATCGTCGTAAACATGTCCTTTGATATCACCGTCCTCGTATGCTTTTTTCCACACAAACCCCTGTAAGGTTTTGAGCGGAGTTACTTTTCTGTCCTCACGGCTCCATTTATCAAGGTACGTAATGACTTCTTCCGTTGTTGTGATGCTTTTACCTTCTTCCTCTTTCACTAGTTTAATCACTTGGGAAAAAGACTCCTTCACTTCACTTACTTGTGCCATTTTTGGCAACTCTTGAATGTGTTCTCTGAAATACGGAAACAATTCATCCACAACGAAAGAAATGGAAGATGTTGTTCCCTCGATGTCACTTAAAATATACTTAATTTGATTATCCACGCGTTGGGAAATTAAAGGCTAAAAACTCATTTTCTTTTCCTGATTCGGTGTAATGCGGCACCCAACCGGACATGTCGATAAAAATCCGAATGGCTTTTACGAAGGGATTTGTTTCACCTGCATCGAACCAATGTTTTGTTCCAGCGGGAACGGATATTAAGTCACCACGCTCACAGAGTAGATTGAAGACATCCTCATTTTCTAAATGAAACCAAAACAATCCTTGTCCATCCACAAAAAAACGAATTTCATCCTCTGAATGTGTGTGTTCCGCCAAAAACTTCGTGCGAATCGCTTCATAATTTTCTGTCAAGGAGTTGATGGAGATCACATCCGCTGTTTCATAGCCGCCATTCTTCATAAATGGATCTAGATCCGCTGCGTAAGCCGCTAGAATCTCCTCCGTGCTCGCTGTATCATCAAAATGGACGGCACAAGACCATTGGTCAAAGAAAATACCTCTTTGGTTCATGAAGGTCCTGATTTCTTGAGGATCCGTCAATTGTACCTGTTGATTTGGGATAGATAATATGGCCATCAGATTTGTTCTAATTCACATTCACAAAGATAATCCAAGGATTCCAAATGTCTCTTCGCAGCGAAAAGATTTTCTCCCCACGCATACGTTCCGTGTTGACGAATCAGAAAACAATGTTGTTGAATAGCTGCTTTGCGTTGAGGAAGTACTTGCTCGAAATAGCTCATATCTTGTGCATTTTCAAAAATGGGAATTTCAATGCGGCATGCGTGTGTTTTCACACCAGCGAATCCTTTTTGAAGTTCATAGTTTTCGACAGCAAAAAACCGATCATTTTTCATCGAAATTAATACTGGATTTTTTGAATGACTATGTAAAATAACTTGAGCTTCGGGAAATAGTCGATAGATGAGCACATGAATCATGGTTTCGTCGGACGGTTTTACGCCTTCGAACGGCGCTTGAACGACTCCATTCTCATTAATGGGAATAAAATCCTCCGCACTAAACGTGGACTTATCCACACCAGACCTCGACACCCAAATTTGTCCATTCTCCTTAAACGAATAATTAGTGGAGGTTGCTGGCGACCATCCTTTCTGATGGTAAGCTCGAATTGTTTCCGCTAAGCTAACTTTCATTTGACTGATCTTATATAAACGAAGAAAAACGCACCAAGCGATGCGTTTTTCTTCGTTTGTTGTTTGTTATCATTATTTCGCCAATAGTTCTTTTACTAAGGAAGCGATTAATTTTCCATCCGCTTTGCCGGCCAATTTTCCACTGAGAAGACCCATCACTTTCCCCATGTCCTGAGGTCCGCTTGCGCCTACAGCTTCAATAGCGGCAGCCACTTCTGCTTTTACTTCTTCCTCATCCATCATTTTTGGCAAGTAAGCCTCAATGATTTTCGCTTGAAAAAGTTCATCATCTGCTAAATCTTGACGATTTTGTGCAATATATAACTCATAGGTTTCCATGCGTTGTTTGTGCAACTTCATGCAAATTTTAATACCCACTTCATCACTCACCTCTCCATTACCAGAAGTTGCTTCCAGTAAAAGTTTGGATTTAATATCTCTCAAAGCAGCTAACTTCTCTTTTTCTCTCGCTAGCATTGCTTTTTTGATATCCTCGTTAATCAGTTCAGTAAATCCCATTAGTCTACGTTATCGTGTAAGAAATTATTTGTTCGTAATCCAACTCTACCGTCCTCATCTTGAGATAAACCAAAGCGTGAAAAACGTTCTTCTGTGCTTGGTGTCGATTGTTGGATACTTATATTGCGACGAACGAAAGCAGGCTCATTTTCAAATTCTACGATACCTTCCGCTTTTTTCAATTTCGCAGTGTATTCTTGGATACGAGAAACACGCTCTTGAGCTTTGCGTTGTTGTTCTTCTGGAGAAAGGATGTGTTTTGCAGGTTCAATGCTCATGCGTTCCTCTGAATCATCTTCCAACATGTGGCGAACGATTGTTTCCGGTTCTTTCACTTCAGATACCGATTGAATCGGAGCTTGGTAAACGATTTCTTCTTCTACTTCAGATGAACTAGCGTCCATTACGTCCCAAGAAAAAGCATTGTTCTCCTCAAAGCTATCCACTGAAGCTTCCACATCAAAAGCCGGCATATCAGATACTGAAGTTACTTCCTCCATGTGGTAAGAAAAGTTCTCACTCACCGCTGGTTCATCCAATTCAAAACGTGTTGTTTCAAGGATTGGAGTTTCCACTGTGTTTACTGGAGTAGGCTCAGGCATCGCGATTGGTGCTTGGCTTACAAACGTATCATCTGCTTTCAAGAATGGCTCTTGACTTATTTCACTTTGGATCGTTGTGTGTTGTACAGGAGATTCTAATGGACTTACAATCTCTTTTCTGTTTTCATCCTCCAGCGCGACGATCTTGCGCTCTGGAGCTCTCTCAAAACCCGTAATTGGGGAGGAAGAGAATCCTGTTGCGATTAACGTAATGGAAATTTTATCACCCAAAGCAGCATCATAACCATGACCCCAAATAACATCCGCTGTTGCACCTGCAGCATCCTGAATGTAATCCGTGATTTCTGTGATTTCATCCATCATCACTTCGTGGTCTCCATATGTGATATTTAACAACACATAGCTTGCGCCATTGATGTCGTTATCGTTCAATAACGGAGAAGTCAAAGCCTCTTTCACTGCAACAAGCGCCCGGTCTTCACCAGCTGCAACTGCGCTACCCATGATTGCTTGTCCACTGTTACGAAGAACAGTGTTTACATCATTGAAGTCAACGTTGATTGTTCCTGTTACCGAAATAACTTCCGCAATTCCTTTTGCCGCTACTGTTAATACGTTATCTGCATGAGAGAACGCACTAGAAAGCGACATATTTTTTCCGAATTCACGTAAACGCTCGTTGTTAATGATCAACAAGGTATCTACGTTTTGACGCATTTTGTCTAATCCTTCTTCTGCTTGTTGGCGGCGTTTTCTACCTTCGAAGTTAAAAGGTACAGTGACGATTCCAACCGTTAAAATCCCAAGATCCTTCGCTACTTGTGCAATCACTGGCGCAGCTCCCGTTCCGGTTCCACCACCCATTCCTGCGGTAACAAACACCATTTTCGTGTTTTTCGAAAGGATTTCGCGAATTTCTTCGATGTTTTCGATTGCTGCATTCATTCCCATTTCAGGAATCATTCCAGCTCCTCTGCCTTCCGTTAAGGTTGGACCCAACTGAATTTTGTGTGGGACTGGAGAGATATCCAAAGCCTGACGATCCGTATTACATACGATAAAATCTACTCCAACAATTCCTTGCAAGAACATGTGATTTACCGCATTCGAACCACCACCTCCGACACCAATTACTTTGATGATTGAGTTCGCGTTACTTTCTGCTGCCGCTCCCATTTTAGGTAAGTCAAATTCCATATCCATTATTTTTTTCTATTAATCTTTATCGTCAAAAAATTCTCCAACTGACTGTTTAAGTTTCTCTAAAAACCCACGGTCTCTTCTTGGATTTGAGTGTGTTATTGCTGTATGACTCGTCGCGGAAACTTCTTCCTTTTTAGGGATGAAATCTAGTCCGGACTTCTCTGCTGCCTCGAATCCTTTCAATACAAGTCCAATACCCGTTGAAAACATTGGACTAGCCAATTTATCTAAGTCATTCGTGTTTGCTAAATGTTCTGTTGGATAACCAATGCGTGTATCCATTCCAGTCATGTATTCGAAAAGTTGCGTCAGGTGCTTTAATTGAGCTCCACCTCCAGTGACAACAATCCCACCAATGATTTTTTTAGAATATCCTGAGTTAATGATTTCAAAATTAACCAACTCAATGATTTCTTCCATGCGTGCTTGAATGATGCTCGCAAGGTTTTTCAAGGTAATTTCTTTTGGATCGCGTCCACGTAAACCTGGAATACAAACCACTTCATTTTCTTTACTTTCCGAAGCCAATGCACTTCCGAATTTCACTTTCAATGATTCAGCGTGACGTTGCATGATGCGACATCCTTCCTTGATATCGTCTGTAATCACGTTTCCACCAAATGGAATAACAGCGGTATGACGAATCAATCCATCTTGGAAGATCGCAACATCCGTTGTTCCACCACCGATATCCACCAAAACAACTCCAGCTTCTTTTTCTTCGTCGCTCAACACTGCCTCAGCTGATGCAATGGGCTCCAAAATAATTTCTTTCACGTTTAATCCTGCACGATCAACACAACGCTTGATGTTTTTGACGTTGTTGACTTGTCCGGTAATGATGTGGAAATTCGCCTCTAGACGTACTCCACCCATTCCGATTGGATCTTTGATGTCTGCTTCATTGTCCACGATGTATTCCTGTGGAATCACCGTAACAATTTCCTCTCCTGGCGTCATCACCAATTGATACACGTCATCAACGAATGCGTCGATATCCTTTTGTGTAATTTCTCCTTGTGCATCACGACGAGTGTACATGCCTCTGTACTGAATACTGCTGATGTGTTGTCCAGCAATACCCACATTGACATTCTTCACTTTCAAATCGCCATCTACTGATTTCTGCGTCAATTCAACCGCAGTATTAATCGATTGAACGGTACGCTCAATATTTGAAACCACTCCGCGCATGACACCAAGTGATTCACTTTTTCCCAAGGCAACGATTTCAATCTTATTGTGCTCGTTTTTACGTCCAACGAAACAAGCAATTTTCGTTGTCCCGATATCGAGTCCAACAACAATCTTGCTACGCTTCACTTCGCTAGTTGGCTCTTTTTCTACAAACGATTTGTCCTTCATACTTTACACTTATTTCGCTATACTTATTCCACCCTTCAAAGGGCATGGCTTCTTTGTAAAATTCCAATATTCGTTCAAACTTATCCTTCACATCTGCATCCGAATTGGCTGTTCCGAGATTGATTTTTTGATCGCCTACAATGGGAATTAGTACAAAATCACCGTTCTTTTCACGGTAAACTTGACCAATCATTTTATGCAATATTGGATCATTACAAACATAATTTGAAATTCGATAGATATCATCTAAATTTCGAATACTTTTCAAGGAATCGTTGTTAATAATTTTAAAGATGGAATTCGGCGAAAATCTATCCGGAATTACACCTGAAAAAACGAGCACACGTGCGGTGTGAAGACTCGATCGATTCATCAAATATCCATCTTCATCTAAGTAAAAACTTTGACCTGATTTATTGAAGATTCGAGCGATCGGTTTACGTAAATTCAATTGTATATCCCACTCATTTCCAATACGTTTGAAAACCTTCACGTTTTTCACTTCTGGCATCAGTGAAATGACGTATTCAATTTTTCGAATATTTAAGTTTCCAACTTGCTCATTTTTTTGAATCAAACGATGCAATTTAAGTCGGTCAATCAACTCTGGCTCGGTTAAAAAAGCATCACCATCGACATGGATGGAAATTTTTGGTTGAGTATATTTTTTTTCTTTTTCTTCCTTGTCCGCGAAGACCAAAACGGTCACAACTCCCGCTGCTACCAAAATCCACAAACTAATTTTCATCCAATTCTTCATGTCAATCAGCTAGATTTATCGTTAACAATTCTTTTAAAGATGGAACCAATCGATCGATGTCTCCAGCGCCAATTGTCAGCAGTACGCCATCGGTATACTGACTTAAATAAGGCAATAATTCACTTGGTTTTTTGATCGTTTTTTGTCCATTTTTACATTTCGAAAGCAACCATTCACTGGTAATTCCCTGCATGGGCTCTTCGCGCGCTGGATAAATGGGAAGGAGGATTAATTCGTCTAATTCGGAAAGTTCTGTTGCAAAATCATCCGCAAAATCTTTGGTTCTCGAAAACAGATGCGGTTGAAAAATTCCGGTTATTTGCTTTCCTGGATACAGTAATTTGATGGAGCGAACCAAAGCTGCAATTTCCTGAGGATGATGGGCGTAATCGTCCACATACACCAATCTATCTGTTCGGATGATGTATTCAAATCTCCTCTTGACACCAAGAAAGTTTTTTAGTCCTGAACGAATTTGTTTTTCATCCATTCCTAACTCATGCAGAAGCCCAACGCAAGCGAGGGCATTTTCTGCATTGTGAATGCCCGGTAATCCAAACTGAACAGTTCGCCACCAACTATTTTTTAAGCGAATATCGCCACACAAAAACCCATCCATCCATTGTAGATTAACTACGGTATAGTCTGCGCTTTCGGACTCTACTGCATACGTCAAGGTTGTTCCCAAGGACGGTAAATTCAGTCCTTCTTTTTGCAAACAAATTCCTTTAGGATCCAGTTTCATGGCAAACTGACGAAATCCTTCTTTGAATTGTTCTGCTGTCCCGTAGATATCTAGGTGATCAGGATCTGCGGAAGTAATAATAGATGCAAAAGGTGAAAGGTGGAGAAAAGAGCGATCAAATTCATCTGCTTCGATCACCGTAAACACGCTGTCTTTGTTCAATACCAGATTCGATTGAAAGTTCGTTGCAATTCCTCCAAGAAAAGCATTGCATTTCATGTCTGATTGATCTAACATGAACGCCAACATGCTGCTGGTTGTCGTTTTTCCATGAGTACCCGCAACACAAAGTCCTTTGGATTGACGAGTCAACATTCCCAAAACTTCTGCGCGCTTCAACAGGATGAATCCACCGCTTTTAAAAAAGGTTAATTCTCCAAGTTGCTTGATGGCAGGAGTGTAAATCACTAGTGTGTTCTCTTTGTTTCTGAATTGCTCTGGAAGCTGGTCACCCAAATCATCAAAGTGAATCATGCAACCTTCTTCGTCAAGCTGTTTGGTCAGCGGTGATGGTGTTTTGTCATAGCCACCAACCGTCAATCCGTTTTGATTAAAATAACGTGCCAACGCGGACATGCCAATACCACCAATCCCAATAAAATAAACCTGTTTATATTGCTCGAATTGTTGCATTTGTTTAGATAATTGATTCACACGCATCGACTATTTCCATGCATGCATTTGGTTTGGCTAAAAGTCGAATAGATCTAGCTAGTTGCTCACAAGAAGCTGGATTGTTTAACAATTCAATGGCCGTTGGAACTAATGTTTCTTTCGATTGTGCATCAGTTACTAACATAGCAGCATCTTGTTGGACAAGCGCCATGGCATTTTTTGTTTGATGGTCTTCTGCAACATTTGGTGATGGAACTAAAATACATGGTTTTCCAATTAAGGTCAGTTCCGAAACGGATAACGCACCTGCGCGCGAAATGATGACATCCGCTGAAGCATAGGCTAAGTCCATTCGCTGAATAAACGCATGAACCTGTGCCGTAGACTTCCAAGAATCTTCGAATTGTTCTTCTATTTGGCTTAAGTAGTTTTTACCACATTGCCAGATCACCTGTACATTCGATGCGACTAATGTTTGGATGTGATTCAAGACACTTTCGTTCAGTGTGCGTGCGCCCAAACTTCCGCCAATTACTAGAATGGTCTTTTTGGAAGAATCTAGGTGAAAGAAGGCTTGTGCTTCGGTGAGTAACTCTGCGTGTTTCGACACCAAATTACGTACTGGATTTCCTGTTTGGATGATTTTTGACGTTGGAAAAAACTGATCCATTCCGCTATATGCCGTGCATATTTTTGCAGCCTTTTTCGCCAATAATTGATTGGTTTTCCCAGGGAATGAATTTTGTTCTTGAATGAGTGTTGGGATGCGCAACATATTGGCCATTTGTAAAGTTGGACCACTTGCGTATCCCCCTACACCAATGACTAATTGCGGTTTAAATTTCTTGACGATGGACCGCGCTTTCCACAAACTATTCAGAATTTTAAATGGAAGCAAGAAATTTGACAAGGTCAATTTACGCTGAAATCCAGCAATGGGTAATCCGACGATTTCGTAACCAGCTTGTGGAACTTTTTCCATTTCCATTTTTCCAACTGCTCCAACGAACAATATGGACACAGATGGATTTCTTCTTTTGATTTCGTCGGCAATGGCCACCGCTGGGAAAATATGTCCACCTGTCCCACCACCTGAAATAATTACCCGTTGAATACTCATTACTTGATAAATTTTATGCTTGCTCGAAAGTAGCTTCGTCTTTTTCTTTTTCTAAATCTTTTGCAAATGCCTGAATCACTCCAATGGAAACACATGCCATAATCAACGCGGATCCACCCATCGCAAGGAAGGGCATGTTTTGTCCGGTCACTGGAAAGACACCTGTACAAACCAACATGTTAATGCTTGCCTGCGTCAAAAGGTGAATGCCGATTCCCAAGGAAACATACGATTGAAACAGATCGGTCGTTTTTAGCGCAATCTTGATGATTCGATGGAGTAAAATCAAGTACAACAAGGCTAAAAAAGCCGCCATTAAAAATCCAAATTCTTCTACGAAAGTCGCATAGTAGAAATCCGCATAGGCTTCAGGTAAGTACTCTTTCAATTTTCCATCACCAACACCTTGACCGAATAGAGACCCAACGTGTATGGCTAATTGCGCATTTTTTGCTTGTGCATTCGCTTGAGCCGTTTTAATGTCTTGGGAATCACTTTCCATGCGATTGGTTAAGCGATTCTTCCAAGTATCGAAACGTGGAAGGAGTCCAACCTCTGGAAAAGTAATGTGAAAAAGAACAGCTAAGGATGCTAAAGCGACTCCAACTCCGGCCATGGCGAATAATTTTCCCCAAGGAACTTTCCCAATGTACAGTAAAGCCATACAGAGCAAGAACAACATGGCAGCTGTAGAGAAGTTGTCTTTGACGATCAAGGTACAGATCACACCAATTGGAATCAACAAGGGAAGAATCCCTTCTTTCCAACTGGATAGCTTATCTTTCTTTTTTACCAAGATGCGACTGATATATATGATCAGGGCAAATTTGGCGAAATCAGAGGATTGAAAGGTTAGTTTCACAAATGGAATCCGGATCCAACGTCCAGCACCATTGACTTCTGTTCCAAAGAACAAGGTGAAAAGCAAGAGCGCAATCGCGAGGTAATAAGAGAATTTCGCGAGTTGACTAATGTATTTTGAATTTACACGGTGAATTGCAAACATGGATGCGAATCCAATGACCACGTAAATTAAGTGTTTAAATAAATATTGAAAAGGTGAACCACCTTCGATTTTCACCAAAATTGGCACGAAACTATAAACCGTTACGAGGGAGAAAGACATCATGAGGATTGTAATTATCCAAATGACAGGATCGCCTTTCAAGTATTTTAAGTATTCTCTCATATCAATTGTACCAAATTGAGGTAAGCTGCTATTTTCAGGGCAACGTATTCACTATCACTTTCTGTGCAGGTAAATAACAAAGTCCCGGTTGATGTTAATTCTGTCATTAATCCATTCAATACATCTTGGATGTCAACAAACTCGTTTTCCAACATAAAACCAGTTCGATTCTCTCCAAATGAAAGGATGCTTTGAAACTTGTTCATTAATTGCGGGTGGACACTCAAAACTGCTTCAATTTCTGTCGGATTTCCTACCCAAATGATTCCGGATGGAATAGATTCGATGAAATTTATCAAGGCATTTTGATCTGGTTGCATCCACGTAAATACATCAAGTCCTTTCAATTTTCCGTGCGCGCGCAAGCCCACACCCTGTGATCTTGACAGGGAATCATTGATGGATTTTCCTTTAATATGAACGTGTTTATCCTGCATCTTGAAACAGAAAAATTACAGCATTCGAACTGCTTGTTTGAACTGATTTCCTCTGTCCTCGTAGTTCTCGAATAAATCGAAACTTGCACAAGCTGGAGAAAGAAGTACGATTTCATCTTTTTGTGCCAAACGGTATCCATAAGCAACCGCTTCAGCAGCAGATTTCGCTTCCACAATTGTTTCTACGATTCCAGAAAAAGCCTCGATGATTTTAGAATTATCCGTTCCTAAACAAACAATTGCTTTCACTTTTTCGCGAACAAGTGCTGTTAATTCAGAATAGTCATTTCCTTTGTCAACGCCACCGACGATCCAAACTGTTGGATTCTCCATACTTTCCAAAGCGAACCATGCAGAATTGATGTTTGTTGCTTTTGAATCGTTGATGAATTCAATTCCGTTCACTTTTGCAACGAACTCAAGTCTGTGTTCAACGTTTGTGAAGTCCTCTAAACTTTCACGTACAATATCCTTACGGATTTCAACTAGTCTCGCTGCGATCCCTGCGGCAAGAGCGTTTTGGGTATTGTGCTTACCCTTTAAAGCTAATTCATGTATTGACATGGCAAATTGTTGGTTTATATTGATTATTAGTTGTTTGTCTAGTGCATACCCTCCTGGATTTTGCTCTTCCTTCATGGAAAAAGGAGCTAAATTCACAGAAGGAGTTCTTTTTTTCATTTCCGCTGAAATGAGGGCATCATCTGAATTATAGATGAACCAATCGTTCGTGCTTTGATTTTGCAAAATGCGGAATTTCGAATCCACGTAGTTTTGCATTTCGTAATCATAGCGATCTAAATGATCTGGTGTTATGTTTGTTAAAACCGCGATGTTTGCATGAAAATCATACATATCATCTAATTGAAAGGAACTTAATTCAATTACATACCAATCGTGATCACCTTGGGCTACTTGCTTGGCAAAACTGTAGCCAACATTCCCTGCTAATCCAACATCCAATCCTGCTTTTTTGAGGATGTGATGCGTCAACATCGTTGTGGTCGTTTTACCGTTGCTGCCAGTAATACAGATGGTCTTTCCTGTTGTATGGTAGCCACCAAATTCAATTTCCGAGATCACCTTGATGCCTTTCTCACGGATTGCTTTCATCACTGCTGCCTTTTCTGGAATCCCTGGGGATTTGATGATTAAATCCGCAGCTAAAATCACATCCATTGAATGTGTTCCTTGCTCCCATTGAACGCCCAGCTTTGTTAATTCTGCTTGGAATTCCTCCTTGATTTGGGACATATCGGACACAAAAACATTCCATCCCTTTTGTACTGCAAGAATTGCAGCACCCACACCGGATTCACCAGCGCCAAGAATGACCATATTTTTGTTTTGTGTGCTCACGTTTTTATCTCAATTTCAAGGTGACAATCGTTACTACGGCTAACAATACCGCAACAATCCAAAAACGAGAAACAATCTTCGCTTCATGAATTCCTTTTTTCTGGTAATGATGGTGTAATGGCGCCATTAGGAAAATTCGTCGTCCCTCACCAAAACGCTTTTTTGTGTATTTGAAATATCCCACTTGCATCATCACGGATAAGTTTTCGATGAGGAAAACGCCGCACAAAACGGGAATCAATAGTTCTTTTCGGATGGCAATCGCAAAAACTGCGATGATTCCACCCAATGCTAAACTTCCCGTATCTCCCATGAAAACTTGCGCTGGAAAGGAGTTGTACCATAAAAATCCAACGCATGCACCGACAAATGCCGCTATGAAAATCACCAGCTCTTCGGCATTCGGAATGTACATGACACCAAGGTAATCCGCGAAGTTGGCGTGTGAGCTGACGTACGCTAGAATGGCTAAGGCGATTCCGACAATCGCTGACGTTCCCGTTGCAAGTCCGTCGAGTCCGTCAGTCATATTAGCACCATTCGACACCGCAATCACGATAAAAATGACAATTGGAATGAACAATAACCAACCGTATGATTTTTGCCAATCACCAATTAACCAGTTGTAGTTAAACTCATTTCCACGAATAAACGGAATGGTCGTCGTCATGTCATCCGTTTTAATCCATTTAAAATGTTCTCCCTCATTTTGAACGTGTAAATGAGTTACAAATTTCTCATCTTGTTGCAACTGATAGCTTGCGGAAACTCGCTTGTGCACAACGACCTCATCAGAGAAATACAAAATGCAACCAACGATTAATCCAACACCAATTTGACCAATGATCTTAAACGTACCTTTTAATCCTTCTTTGTTCTTTTTAAACACTTTGATGTAATCGTCTAGGAATCCAATTAATCCAAGCCAAATCGTTGCAACGATCATCGTGATCACATAGATATTGTGAAGTTTTGCAAATAAAATAACGGGAATCAGAATGGCAGCAAGGATGATGATTCCTCCCATTGTTGGTGTTCCTGATTTCTCAATTTGTCCTGCTAATCCCAAATCACGAACGGTCTCACCAATTTGTTGTTGACGTAATTTATTGATGATTTTTTTCCCAATGACAATTGATATAATGAGAGAGGAAATTAATGCGAGTCCAGCCCTAAATGAAATATACTGGAACAATCCTGCACCAGGAAAATTTAAGGAATCGAGATAGTCAAATAGATAGTAAAGCATCTGATTATTTTTTCAATTGATTAAAAAATTCTTCTGTTAATTGGAAATCATCAAAGTCGTGTTTGACTCCGTTGATTTCTTGGTATTTTTCGTGTCCTTTCCCAGCGATTAATAGAATGTCACCCGCTTGCGCCAGCATAATGGCTGTTTTAATTGCTTGAGCACGATCAACAATCGTTAATGAATGGGAACGGTTTTCGTCGGATAATCCAACTTCCATCTCTTGAAGGATGTGCATCGGATCTTCTGTTCTTGGATTGTCGGAAGTCAAAATTACTTGTTGGCTTTTTTTCGCAGCAATGGCAGCCATCACTGGACGTTTATCGCGGTCACGATCTCCACCACAGCCAACAACGGAAATTACTTTTTGTCCGTCTTTACGAATCGCCGCAATCGTATTCAATACGTTTTCCAAGGCATCTGGTGTGTGTGCGTAGTCGATGATTGCTGTGATTCCACCTTGACTTCGGATGTATTGAAATCTTCCTTCTACAGAAGCCAAGTTGCTCATTCCTCTCAAAACTTCCATAGAATCAAGTCCGAGGAGGGTACTAACGCCGTACACAGCCAATAAGTTCAGTGCATTAAACTCACCAACTAATCGGGAACAAAGTTCCACATTGTTGATGGTTAAGGTTAATCCAGAAATTTCATTTTCCAAGACTTTGCCTTTAAAGTCGGAAGGTGTTTTCAACGCGAAGCTTCTTTTTTCTGCTTTCGTATTTTGCAGCATAACAGAACCGTTGCGGTCATCTCCGTTAATCAAGGCAAACGATTCAGGACCAAGGTCATCGAAAAACTGTTTTTTCACTCGGATGTACTCCGCGAATGTTTTGTGGTAATCTAGGTGATCGTGAGTGATGTTCGTGAATACTGCACCTGTGTATGAAATTCCATGAATTCGTTGTTGATGAATGGCATGGGAACTTACTTCCATAAAACAATGTGAACAGCCTTGCTCGACCATACTTCTCAAGAGTGCGTTTAAGCGAATTGGATCTGGAGTGGTGTGTGTCGAAGGACTTGTCACTGTTCCAATTTTATTCACTACCGTTGAAATCAGTCCACAAGAATAACCAAGGCTCGTAAATAAATCGTGAAGCAAGGTTGTTGTAGTCGTTTTTCCATTCGTTCCTGTGATGCCAACTAACTTTAATTCCTTGGACGGTTGATCATAGAATGCACACGCCAATTCTGCCAAGGCACAATCCGTTTTCGAAACGTGAATGATGGTTGCATCAGACGGAAGACCCACGTTTTTCTCCACTACAAAGGCACGACAACCAAGTTCGTAAGCGGCTTGCACAAAATCGTGTCCATTTGACACTGTTCCAACGATGGCAATAAAAACACTTCCCTTCTCCGCTTTTCGAGAATCGAAAGTCAGAGAAGAAATTTCCATCGCCAAATCACCTTGAGTCAACTCAAAGGACGTTTGCTGTAAAATGGATGAAAGCGTTTTCATATTAGTTTAAAGTGATTTTAATTAATTGTCCTTTCACCAAGGGATTACCCGCTTGAATTGACTGACTTTTCACTGTTCCTTTCCCTTGCATTCTCACAATCATTCCTGCGGACTCCAATAAATAGATGGCATCCTTCGCTGTTAGACCAGAAACATCAGGGACTAATTTTTTGTGAATTTTTTTACGATTTAAATGGATTGAACCTTTCAATGTGTCAGACTGAATCCATTCTGTGTCGTCATTTAATTGGTAGCGAAGATTAAAGGACTTTAGAATTTGTGTGATGTCGCGATAAGAAGCAGCCTTTACTTTCGGAAGATCTGCAGATTTAACCGCTCGTTTTGAGTTCACTGCTTTGTGATACTGAAGTGCTGATGCATATACTTTATTCGCGATTTCAGCGAACACCGTTCCGGAAACACGTGCTCCATAATATTCTCTTTTCGGTTTTGAAATAACCACGATACACGAATAAATCGGCTTATTTGCAGGGAAATAACCAACGAAGGAAGCTTGATAAAAGCTCATTTTTTCGTCGTTAAATTTCTTATTGTCTCCTAAAAGTTTTGCGGTACCCGTTTTACCAGCAATGGTAAAAAATGAACTTTTCAAATCGTGACCAGTTCCATTTGTCATCACTCCTTCTAAGCAAGCCTTCATTACTGCCAGGGTACTTTTCGAGCAGATTTGATCTTTGATGATCACCGGTTTAAATGTTTTAATCACATTTCCAGATCGTTTTATCTGTTGAACGAATTGTGGACGAACCAATGTTCCGTTATTGGCAACAGCGTTATAAAAAGCTAAGGTTTGAAGTGGTGATTGTTTCAATTCATATCCAATGGACATCCATGGAATGGACATGGCAGACCAACCTGTTGTTCCAGGCTGAGGTACAAATGGTTTTTTCTCTCCCTCGATGTCGATGCCTAATTTTTCTGTCAGTCCAAACTGAGCCAAGCGATCTAAAAATTTCTGCGGTTCCGAACGGTATGCTCGATACATGATTTGGGCGATTACATTCGAGGATTTCTCGAAAGCTTTCTTAATGGTAATTCTTCCGTAACCCATGCCATGATTTGAATCAGATAACTTTGCTCCAGCAATAAAGTAAGATCCATTGGCATTAACCAGGTCCGTAATTTTGAACTTATTATCCTCGAGTCCAGCCATCACAGAAGCCAATTTATAAGTGGAGCCTGGAACTTCAGCATTACCAATGGCGAAGTTGTACGATTCAGCATACCCACCTTTTTCTTGTTTCGATAAATTCGCGATTGCACGAACGAAACCTGTTTTCACATCCATCACGATCACACAACCTTCTTGCGCATTCATGTGGATCATTTGCTTTTCCAATTCGGAATGCGCAACTTCTTGAATTTCTTTGTCGATGGACGTAATCACATTTGCACCTTCAACGGCATCCTTAATGATTTTTCCGGTTTTTTTCCATCCAGAAGAAATGCGTTGTTCTAGTTCCTCCCCATCTTCACCTTTTAAATAATGATAGAAAGCACCTTCGATTCCTACTTTTAGTTCTTTCTTATCGAACCTGTAGTATCCCAGTGTTCTACTTAACATATTTCCGTAAGGTTTTTTACGTAAAATGGTTTCCTCGTTATCAATGATTCCACCCTTCATTTGTCCTTCTTTGAAAATCGGAAGTTTATTGAGCATTTTACGCTCATCATTTGTCACACGTTTGCGAATCAAAAGGTAACGAGACTTGTTTTCACGGGCGCTGCGAATTTCGTTTTCATAGTCGCGTACTTTCTTATCAGGATACATTCTATGTAATCCAGCTGCGAGTCCAGCTAAATCCGAATCGAACAATTTCTGATCAACTACAGTTGGATCCATGTGGATATCGTAAAAAGTCACAGAAGTCACCAAAGGAATTCCATTCATGTCCAAGATTTCACCCATGCGGGGAACCCTTTTCACAATTTGAACCGGTAATTTTTTATCTACGTCATTGAACAGGCTGCTTCGTCCTTCGATTTGAAGTTTAGCCGTAGAATAGAGCACAACTAAAATCAGCGCCACGAAGGTGAAGTAAACCGTAAAGGCACGACGTTTCAAGAATTTTTTATCCAGGTCCTTACTCATGATCTTTTCGTTTCAAGCGAATGACTTTTGTTGCGTTCTTCGTTTCTTTAATTTCTCTTTTTTCTAACTTTTCAGCTAGTTTGTATCTTCTTGTTCTGAGTTCTAAGCGTGCTTTTGCCTCGATGTACTCAGCCGCATTTTGATCTAATTCTTTTTGTGCGTTATCGAGATCCTTGTTCACTTGCTTCCCGTAATATCCTTTCGCTACAAGTAGAATCAAAAGGAACATGATAAAGAAGATGTAGTTCAAGTTATTCAGGACAAACTCCTTCGTCAGAAAGTCTCCATTCAAAATCTGAGTAAAAGCAGAAGCTTTCGAGCTGCGTTTTTCGCTTTTCGAAGCTTTCGGCTTTTCCGACCTTGGTGCTTTAGCACCTGTTATCAATTCATCTTCATGCATTCTTCTCAGCAATTCTAAGTTTCGCGCTACGTGCTCTTGGATTGCGTTCATTCTCCTCATCGGAAGAAACAATGGGATGTCGAACGATTTCCGTTAATGGTTTTTGGACATTTCCAAAAAAGTCTTTGTCAATTTCGCCAGAGAACGAACCACGTTTCATGAAATTTTTCACAGGTCGATCCTCTAAGGAATGATAAGAGATCACTACCAACCTTCCACCCGGAGCTAATACATCCGCAGCTTGAGTCAACATGTCCTCCAGTACTTGTAATTCTTGGTTAACTTCGATTCGAATGGCCTGAAAAACCTGAGCGTAAAATTTATGGTCCTTAAATTTCGGCGCGAAGCGTTTCAGCATGTGCATTAAATCACCGGTTGTTTCAATGACACCATCTGCTCTTTTACGGATGATTTCAGAAGCGATGCTACGGGCATTTTTCAATTCGCCATAATTTCTAAAAATGCGAATGAGTTCATGCTCTTCGTATTCATTGACAACATGATGGGCAGATTTTCCAGACTGTTGATTCATGCGCATATCTAAAGGAGCGCTTTCACGGATTGAAAAGCCACGTTCACCTGTATCAAATTGATGGGACGAAACACCTAAATCCGCAAGGATTCCATCCACATGATTGATGCGCAATAACTGTAAGTGATTTTTTAAGAAGGCAAAATTTGCCGCAACGAAATGAAAATTCGGAGCTTCCCACGCATTTTTCTTTGCGTCGGAATCTTGATCAAAAACGATGAGTTTTCCCTCGGGATTTAACTGTTCAAAGATGGCACGTGCGTGTCCACCACCACCAAAAGTCACATCGACATACGTACCATTTGGTTTAATCACCAAGGCATCTATACTTTCTTGAAAAAGAACCGGTATGTGATAGTCTGTATTATTCTCCATTGTCCAAATCACCCATTACTTCATCCGCCAAATCAGCGAAGTCTGCCATGTTTCCTTCAATCATATTGAAGTATTTGGATTTGTCCCAGATTTCAATTCTGTCGTTGTATGCGATAAGCATCACTTCAGAAACCAATCCCACGCGCTCCATGTGAGCAATTGGAATTAATAAACGTCCCGCATTGTCTAATGCCAATTGTTTCGCTCCCTGATGGAACAAACGATAGAACATTCGATTTTGCGGTTTAAACAAATTCAATTTAGAAAGTTTCGCACTGATCTGCTCCCAATCGGAAAGCGGATACAGCGTCAAACAGTCTTCGAATCCTTTGTTCAACATGAAATCTCGCTGGGACGCAGGAGGAAGTTGCTTCCGTAATCCGGAAGGCAAAAGAAATCGGCCTTTTTCATCCAATTTCACTTCAAATTCTCCTACTAATCCTGCCATAGCTTTATAATGGGTAAAATTAGTAGATTTCTACCACTTTTTACCACTGGATTTTTAAATGTTAATAACTTCTAACGTTCAAAGGTATTATATGTTTCGTTTTAAACAAAATTTAATTTCATAAAGCCTTTATTTCACTATGTTTAATCGAAAATGTGGGAATATGTGGGAGACTTTTTAACACTGTGTTCATTTCCCTTGTTTATACACAATTTCAAGCCTGAAATAATGCGTACTTTTGTCCCATGAAAAGCAATTTAAAAAGTTGGTTATTACTCGCCTTGCTCGCATGTATTTGGGGAAGTTCGTTCATCCTCATGAAGAAAGGAATGTACAACGATCAGCACCGTCAAATCTTCTCTTCCCTACAGGTTGGGGCGCTTCGCATGCTGTTGGCTGGACTCGTGCTCTTACCTTTCACTATTCAAGTGTTGCGTCAATTAAAATCTCGAAAGGACCTTTTTTACTTTGCCACAGTGGGAGTATGTGGAAATTTCATTCCAGCCTTTTTGTTCACCTATGCAGAAACGCACATTTCTTCAGGTTTGGCAGGCATCATGAATAGCTTCACTCCCATCTTTACTTTACTTGTAGGTTATTTATTCTTCTCTAATAAAATTACGCGCTACCAGCTACTTGGGACAATCATTGGATTTTGCGGAATTACCATTTTGGTATTTAATACTGGCGGAGTTCAAACAAACGGAAAAGAACTGCTGCCGTCGCTTGCGATTGTTTTGGCAACGTTTTTATACGGAATCAGCCTAAATACGATCAAATTTAAATTAGGGGCCTACAAGCCAATTCACGTTGCTGCTGGCGGATTTGGAATGGTGTTTATTCCATCGATTATTGGATTCTTCGCATTTGATACACTTGATGTTTTCAACCATCATCCCGATGCATGGAGCGGATTTACAGCCATTGCTATATTGGCAATAGTCGGAACAGCCTTTGCTGTTTTCTTATTTAACGGAATCATTCAATCCTCTTCCGCGCTTTTTGCAAGTAGCGTCACCTACCTCATTCCAATTGTCGCTGTAATCATTGGTACTTATTTCCACGAACGCATTACGAGCACACAAGTAATCTCCATGTTTATTGTCATTTCCGGTGTCATTTTAGCCAATTACGGACAGCTCCTTTTTAAAAAAGACAATCAAAATCCGTAGGTTTCGTGTGAAAAAAGTGGAATTCGTTTGGCATATGAAATTAAATATGTATATTTGCCCTCCAATTTTGGGAGAAATAACAAATTAAAACAAGCTATATGTACGCAATTGTAGAGATAGCAGGGCAGCAGTTTAAAGTGCAAAAAGACCAGAAGGTTTTTGTACATCGTTTAGCAGCAGAGGCAGGAGCGAATTTAGAATTCGATCGTGTATTGTTGGTTGACAATGATGGCAAAATCACCCTTGGCGCCCCAGCTATAGAAGGTGCAATCGTTACCGCAACGGTAATTGACCACGTGAAAGGAGACAAAGTAATTATTTTCAAAAAGAAACGTAGAAAAGGTTACAGAAAAAGAAACGGTCACCGTCAGCAGTTTACTGCAATTACAATTACAAATATTAAAGCATAATCATCCTGAATTCAGGAATAATATAGAGAAACCATGGCACACAAAAAAGGAGTCGGTAGTTCGAAAAACGGTCGTGAATCACATAGCAAACGCTTAGGTGTGAAAATTTTTGGTGGACAAGCAGCAATCTCTGGAAACATTATTGTTCGTCAGAGAGGAACGCAACATCACCCAGGTAACAATGTTGGAATTGGAAAAGACCACACATTGTTCGCTTTAACGGATGGTTTAGTAGAATTTCGTAAGAAAAAAGACAATCGTTCATTTGTATCTGTAGTTCCATTTGAAACTGCAACTGCATAATAAACAGATCATATCATTGAAAAGACCGCAATTGCGGTCTTTTTTTTTGCCCACGAAATTGGAGAGCCCTTCATTTAGACAAATTCACTACCTTTATTCAAACAGATTACATGAACTTTACCCGAGCGCAACGTTACCTATTGAGCCTTTGTTCAGGAATCCTTCTGAGCATTTCCTTCCCTTTTACCGGAAGCATTACGCCCCTCGTTTTTATTGGATTCGTTCCGCTCTTGTTTCTATCTGAAGATTTACAAACAAAATCCAAAGGCGGATGGCACTTGTTCCTTCAAACCTATATCGCTTTTTTAATTTTCAATTTAGGAACGACTTGGTGGGTAGCAAATTCTTCCTTCGTTGGCGCACTATTAGCTTTCGTCTTCAACACCTTATTCATGTCGCTGACATTTGTCCTTTTTCATGTCGTGAAGAAAGGACTAAAGTCCAATTGGGCAGTCTGGACACTCATTCCACTTTGGATCAGTTTTGAATATTTTCATTTTAACTGGGACCTTTCATGGCCTTGGTTAACATTGGGTAACTTTTTTAGTATTCGCACAAGTTGGATTCAATGGTTTGAATACACAGGTGTTTTCGGTGGTAGTGCTTGGGTGCTTGCTGTAAATATTTTACTATTTCAATGGTTTCGATCTGTGTGGATACATAAAAATAAAAAATGGAATAAATGGTTGATTGGGTCGGTATTGCTCGTCCTCTTACCGATAGTTTACAGTTTGACCAAGCTTCCCATCTTAAATTTTTACAAAGGAGGTTCTTTTTACCATGTTGCCGTCGTACAACCTAACATAGATCCCTACAACGAGAAGTTTGCTATAGGTACAAGTAACGAACAACAACTTCAACGCTTTTTTAAGCTTGCCAATTCGGTTGTGGATTCCACTACAGATTTGGTCGTTGGTCCTGAAACAGCCATTAGTCAAGGATTTATCGAGTCTCGTTTGCCAGGACTTCCGTTTTACTCGCTGATTCAATCCGAAATGAGGAAATGGGGCAATGCAGAATTGCTTATCGGAGCTTCGACCGTAGAATTATTTGACACCAAACATTCCCGAGCAAGTGTGTACATTCCAGGACAAAGAATCTACTATGAAAGTTACAACAGTTCCCTGCACATCCCACAAAAGGGAGTCTCATCGTTCATTCACAAGTCCAAACTAGTTCCAGGTGTAGAAATGATCCCATTTTCGAATTTATTTCCATTTTTAGAAACTTTGGCCATTGAAAACGGCGGAACATCCGGAACATTGGGGATTGAAAAGGAACCGAGAATTTTTCGCGCGAAAGAAAAACTGGCGCCGATTGTTTGTTATGAATCCATTTATGGAGACTTTGTTTCGAAACAAGTCAAACAAGGCGCGCCTTTTCTAACCGTTATCACCAACGATGGCTGGTGGGGAGACTCGCCGGGATACAAACAACATTTTTCCTTCTCTTCCTTGCGTGCCATTGAAAATCGGCGTTGGGTAATCCGAAGTGCGAATACCGGTAAAAGCGGGGTTTTTGATGAATACGGACGCATAAAAAAGGAAACAAAGTACTGGAAAGAAGCAGCTTTCTCCTATTCCATTCCACTGTTGGATGGAAGGACAACATTCTATACTAAACACGGAGATTATATTGGGGTTTTATCCGCATTTCTCTTCATTTTGATCCTCATCACTACCATTGTTAAGGTTATATTAAGTAAAAAGAAATAGGTATCTTTGACTTAATGAAATGTATGCGTTTTTCCATTGTATTCCTGTGTCTTTTCTTCACTGTTGCACACAGTCAAGTGCATCATTGGGAAACGATTGTAAAGGATAACAGTTCCTGGTATTATCAGGTTCCTACCGCTGCGTCTTCACCAGAATGGATTACACCCTCATTTACCGTCAACTCATGGTTTCAGGGAACAGGTGGATTTGGATATGGGGATGGAGACGATAACACCGTTTTACCAAGTTCCGCTGTTTCAGTTTACACCCGAATTGAATTCACTATTGCAAACCTCAATCAAATCGTGGTGATGGCGCTTCATTTTGATTACGATGATGGATTTGTCGCCTATTTAAACGGTACAGAAGTTGCGCGTAATGGACTTTCAGGAACTAATCAACCCACATTTGATCAGTTGGCAACGATTTCACATGAAGCCAAATTGTATCAGAATCAACAGCCAGATCAACTCATCTTTAACCAAAATCAATTAAACGGACTTTTGGTGAATGGCACGAATGTTTTCTGTGTAGAGGTTCATAATCAACTCGCAAATTCAACTGACTTCACCTGCCGAAACTTTTTAAGTGTTGGCGTGAACAATCCGAGCATAACTTACGGACCCATTCCAAGCTGGTTTACACCACCTTTTATGTTGACAAGTTCCAATTTACCGATTGTCGTTCTTGACACGTATAATGTTGACATTCCCGACGAACCTAAAATTGATGGGACCATGGGCATTATTTTCAATGGTGACAATCAAATGAATTACCTATCCGACCCCTACAATGAGTTTTATGGTCAAATCGCCATAGAAAAACGTGGTTCATCTTCGAATTCATTCCCAATGAAATCGTATGGACTCGAAACACGTGGTCCAGACTCTGTGAATTACAACGTTTCCCTTTTCGATTGGCCGAGCGACAATGATTGGATTCTTTATGCGCCTTATACGGATAAATCATTGATCAGAAATGTGCTCACCTATGATCTCGGTCGTCAAATGGGTCAGTATGCACCTCGAACGAAATTATGTGAAGTCATCCTAAACGGTTCCTACATTGGTGTCTACGTTTTGATGGAGCGAATAAAAATTAATCCAGGAAGAGTAAACGTAGATCAATTAAACTATACAGATACCCTTAACAATGAACTAACTGGTGGATACATTATCAAAGTGGATAAAACGACTTCCGGAGGAGTGATTGCTTGGACATCACCGTATACTGCACAAGCTCCAAGTACCGGCCCCATGTATTATCAAATGCATGATCCTGAGTTAGACACTTTACATCCCGATCAATTTAATTACATCAAAACCTATGTCAACAATTGGGAAACTGCCTTAAAAAGCGTGAACTTCGCCAACCCACAAATTGGATTCAGGGCCTACGCTGATGAATTATCGTTCATCGACTTTTTCATCATGAATGAACTATCAAAGAATGTCGATGGATACCGAATTTCTACTTTTTTACATAAAAAAAGAGTCAGTGAAGGCGGTAAAATTCATGCGGGTCCACTTTGGGATTTCAATTTAGGTTGGGGAAATGCGAACTATTGTCAAGGCGGACAAACAAGCGGATGGGAAATTAATTTCAATTCTGTTTGTCAAGGAAATGGCGCGAACATGAATCCCTTTTGGTTGAATCGGATGCTTCAAGATACGGTCTTTGCGAACAACCTCAAGTGTCGGTGGAGTTATTTGCGAACGAGTATTCTGAGTGATGAGCATTTAATGAATTACATTGATTCTCTTGGGACAATTCTTGAGGAGCCTGCCCAAAGAAATTATGATCGATGGCCGATTTTAGGCGTATATGTTTGGCCGAATAACTTTATTGGCAACACGTATCAGGAAGAACTAACGTACATGAAAAATTGGATCCTTGCTCGTACCGCTTGGATGGACGCAAACATGTTCGGAACATGTTCCTCCTTGTCCATTGATTCGCCCGCTACAGCGTTGAAGATAATTCCCAATCCAACTCAGGACTTTGTCACTATTTCAGGGATGTCATCCGATACAAACTTAGAATTGAGGGATTTTTTCGGGAAAATTGTACGAATAATTCCTGTCAATCATTCAAACACCACTGTTGACCTCTCCGATTTGGCCAACGGAATTTACTTTATCACCGAATCAATCAGCGGAATTTATGCAAAAATCATTAAAAATTAAGGCAAGTATCCTATTCATAGGCGTTGCCATTATTTTCTTACAAGCAGCATGTGTAAAGAAAAATGTAGGTCCTGGCGGGACATCAGGAATTACTGGGTCCGTTACTGGACAAGATTTCAAACAAGGTAAAAATGAAATTCAGCACATCACCTTCACTTCTGGGGCACAACTCGAACATGGCGACTATTTTTTATTGAATGACCTCACCAGCGGAGTCAATTTCTACATTTATTTTACGAATCCAAATTGGATTTCCTCTGCTAATCCGAATTTAGAGGGGAGAACTGGATTGGAGGTTGTTTTCAATTATAGTGATTCCAATGTGGATATTGCCCAAGCTGTCAAAACGAAACTCGAGTCTGTAGGAGTTTTAAGTGCCAATTTATCATTACAACAGGATATTCTTACACTGAGTTGGAAAAGCAGAAAAAACGTGGTTGATCCAGACAACGGAACGACCAACTTTGCCGTTGACGTTTCCACTCAAGGAGAAGCGGACTTTCTACAAACAGGAGTAATTAGCATGGCTGAAAAACGTGTTTATTTGTGTTATGGCGATAATAATTACCCAAGTGAAGATGTACGCACCAACCAACTAGGTGAATTTTTCTTTACGGATTTACAAAAAGGCACCTATAAAGTGTATGTCATAAGCATGTCTCCACCTTACGAGGAGATGCACAAAGAAGTAGGGAAAATAGTAGTGATCTCTGAAGATAAAAGTATTGTTAACGCGGGAGTTCTCGGAATATTTTTTTGATGAAAAAAATTCTTTTACCTATCCTATTATGGAGCAGTATTTCCTTTGGTCAAACCGGCCTTTGGATGGATATCAGTTTCGCTAAAAAATGGAATAAAAACCAATCCTCTGGAATTGGAATTGGAAACAGACAGAACCTAGGACTTGGTTTCGATCGTATTTTCCTAGATGCAGGTCATCAAGTCCGAGTGATCGATGGTCTTCAAATTACAGCTGCTTATCGACTGGCCCTAAACGAAAAAGGTGATCAACTGGTGCTAGCCGGAGATCGACTTTCGCAACGAATTCAACTTGGTTTTAAATTATCCATTCTGGATGCCTTTGATATAGGTCCTAAAAGATTAAGTTTAAGTTGGTCAAGTACCCAACAATGGGGAATACAAGTTGGAAAGCAAACAAGCAGTGTTTGGCGCAATAAAATGAGTTTGAGCTATGATGTAAAAGATTTTCCACTAACCCCAATAATGAGTGTTGAACATTTTTATCAATGGAATGCCAACATCGTTTATACGCCGACTGAGGTTCTTGTCAGTGGAGCAACGGTACAATGGCGGTACTTTGCTGGGATGGAAATCGAGCTTCCAAAAAAACAATCAGTTAAGATTCAAGCAGGATTAAGACAACGAGCTAGTGGGAATCAACCTTTACTTCGTTTATCGTACAGCAAATCCTTTTAATTTTTTTGCCAATAAAAAAGGGAGACCCGAAGACCTCCCCTTTCCATCAATCAACATCTTAGTGATTAATAACCCGTATTTTGGGTCAAGTTTCTGTTTAAAACGATATCCGCAGTTGGAATCGGGTATAAGTTCACGTATGAAGGAACAGCAACTCCAGCTACATCTCCACCTTTGAAAGGCCAAACATAATCGCCACTTGTAAAGTATCCGAAGCGAATTAAATCTGTTCTTCTCGTTCCCTCCCATTGCATTTCACGTGCGCGCTCATCAAGGATGTCATCTAAGGTCAATGTTGAAACATTGAACGATGAATTCCCATATCCTCTCTCACGGATGTAATTCACGTATTGAACAGCAGTCGATGAGTTACCTAAACGCAATTGCGCTTCAGCATACATCAAATACACGTCTCCTAGGCGGAATAACGCAAAGTCGATATCCGTATGCGGTGAAACTGAGTTATTTGAAGCACTTCCACCTGTAGACGTTTTGTTTTTAAACTTCGGATTTGCATATCCTTGTGTAAACGTAGACATACTCGTGATTTCTTTTTGTTGTCCATCTGTATAGAACATCCAACGTGTATCTTGAGTTGTGTCTGCAAATTTATCGATGAAGGGTGCCGTTGCACGAAGTCCACCCCATTTACCATTCACACCGTAATCAGCAGCAACCATACTTCCTCCTAGGGAAGCACAAACTAAAAACGTTGTTCCACCCCAAGTTTGTGAATAAAGTCCATCATAAACGATTGGGAAGATGATTTCAGGAGATGTATTGTTATCAGCTAAGAACAAGTCTTGGTAGTTGTCATCCAATGCAAATGCACCAGAATTCATCACTTTCTCACAGTATGTTGAACATTCTGAATAACGGTCATTTCCAGCACCTAAATACACTTCCGCATTCAAATACATTTTCGCCATCAACGCTTGAGCAGCAGATTTTGATGCACGTCCGTAAGGAACAGCGGTTGGATCTAACAATTCTGTTTCCACTGCTTTCAATTCATCTTCGATGTATTTGAATAAGTCAGCACGTAAAATTTGTTCTGGTTCGAAAGCACCTACACGGTCATTTTCCGTTACAAATGGTACATTTCCGAATAAGTCCATTGCATGGTAGTAAGCCAAAGCGCGTAAGAAACGAGCTTCTTCACGGAATGTGCGAATTTCAGCCATTTTCGCTTCAGAGAATCCACGTGTAGTCAATTTCTCTTCGCGAGCTTGCCAAATAAACTCATTACAAAGTGTGATTTGGTAGTAAATACGGTAGTACATACCTTTTACCCACACGTTATCCGCATTCCATTGAGATTTATTCAAATCTGGAATTCCTGGGTCGTTCCAACCACAAATAGCTTCATCCGTTGGAAGTTCTTGTAGGTTCCACAATACACGAATGTATGCAGAGAATCCTTCGTCAATTCCCGCGATATCAGCAGATCCAGCAGGACCTTGATTTCCAGTCATAGACATTCCAGAATACAATTTCGCCAATACGTGGATGTATTGATCTGGATTGCTGTAAACTGCCTCGGCATTTAAACCGTATTTAGGCGATTGATTTAATTGTTTATTACATGAAACCAATAACAAGGAAGCAGTAATAAAAGTAAAAGCGATTATCTTTTTCATGGTTATCATTTTTAGAAGTCAAATGTTAAGTTCAATGAGTACATGCGTGGACGCGGGTAGAAATTATTATCAATTCCACCGTTCACTTCCGGATCTTGTCCTTTGTACTGCGTAACAACGAATACATTTTGAACAGTGAAGCTAGCGTTCAATCCAAGTTTGTTGTTCGTAAATTTCAATTTACCAAAGTGGTATCCTAAGTTCACGAAGTCCATACGTAAGAAGTTTGCTTTTTCAAGGTAATGATCAGACAACAATTGGTTGTTTGTTGTTTTCTGAACTTCGTTTTCGTAGTACAATGAACTGATGTTATTCAAGTATTTTTTCGTACCATCAATCGTTTGGAACGTCGCACTGTTTGAGTGAATGTTATTATAGATTGTGGCACCAAGTTCACTTCTCATGGAGAATCCAGCGAACCATTTTTTGTACGTGAAATTAAGCGCAGTTCCTAAGAACACTTTTGGCGCTGCTTGTCCAGCGTAGTAACGATCGTCGATATTGATGATTCCATCTCCATTTGCATCTTTGTACGCGTGAATATCTTTCCATTTGTCTGATGTATTCACTACACCATCGTTATTGATGTCAATCGATGCTTGTTCACCTACTTGAATCATAGATCCATCCGTATCGTATTGCTGATCTAATACGAAGTACGTAAATGTAGCATATCCAACTTGGTGAACTTGGATGGTATTTCCGATACCACCTCCAATACCACCAACTAATACACCCGGAGATTTTGGATCAGAAACAAGTGAAAGTTTCGTTACCGTGTTTTCGTTATAAGTTGCATTGATTGACCAATCCAAACGCATGTTTTTCTTAGCGATGATTCCTGTGTTCATACTTACCTCAATACCTTGGTTTCTCATTCCACCAACATTTGTCAAGATCATGTTAGTGAAGTTTGTTCCTGCAGGAACGGGAACCGTAGCTAATAGATCACTTGTCTCTTTGCGGTAAACATCAATGCTACCCGAGAAACGGTCATTTTTGAATCCGAAATCTAATCCGAGGTTGTAACTTGCTGTCGTTTCCCACTTCAAGTTTGCATCAAATCCAGCTGGACGTAAAACTTGGTAGTATTGTCCACCGAACGCATATTGTGCAGTTGTTGCACCCAAGAAGTAGTTACCGATGTACGCATAGTCACCAATTCCATCTTGTTGTCCAGTTACACCCCAACCAGCGCGTAATTTCAACATGTTGATTGCTTTTGAGTTTTTCAAGAAATCTTCTTCTGTCAATAACCAAGCAGCTGAAACCGCTGGGAACAATCCCCAACGTTGTTCTGGACTGAAGCGAGATGATCCATCACGACGTAATGAAGCATTCACAATGTATTTTCCTTTGTAGCTGTAAATCGCACGAGCGTAGTAAGACAATAATACGTTTTTCGTGTAATTTGGATATGGACTAGAAGCCGCTCCAATGATTGAATCTTGCGCTTGATTGAACGTTGGATTATTAGGTCCTCTACTCATCCAATCTTGGTAAGAATAACCAGCAGTTAAATCCAAAATATGGTCACCAAAACGTTTTCCTGAATTGTACGTTGCGTACGTTTCAATCAATTTGTTTTCTTTTCTAGATAAATACTCTGAATAACGACCATTTGTAAAATATCCTGCAGCCGAATTTGAGTCTGTAATGACATATCCTGTTCCCTCTGAAAAATCACCACCAACATTCACGATCGCTTTCAATCCCTCTAGGAATGGAAGGCTGTACGTCAATTTTGCATTGGCAATGGCACGATTTACTTTGGAAACATCCTCTGTTTGATTAATTAATCCGAGCGGATTTCTTGCAGAAAGCGTATTTGGCTTGTTATTATCCACCCATTCGAAATATCCATTGTAATTTTCGTTTCCTGATAAAACAGGTTGCGTTGGATCGAAATAAGCTGCTCCTAATGCACCACGGTTGGCAAAGAACGAATTGGTTTGAATGTATTTCAAGTTTGACTCTAACAACAAGGTGTTTTTCAAAAATGATGGACTCATGTTCAATCCAAGTGAGGTACGACTGAATTGATCTCTTTTTAAGATTCCGTTTTCATTTCTGTTACCAATTGACAAGCGGTAAGGGAAATTTTTAATTCCACCTGTAATAGACAAGTTGTTGTCTAATACAATTGCATTGCGAAAAACTTGTTTTTGCCAATCTGTACTTGAATCACCTAAAAGCGCTTTTTGAGCAGCTGTTCCTCTTGCATTCACAAGTGAACGAAGGGAATCACCACTTAATACATCTGCGTACTTCGCGATTGTTGATTGAGAAATCTTCGTGTCCAAAACAATTTTCAATGGCGCATTTTTACCCCCATCACCTTTTTTGGTAGTGATGATGATGACACCATTCGCCGCGCGTGAACCGTAGATTGCCGTCGCTGACGCATCTTTTAAAACTACGAATGAAGCGATGTCATTTGGATTGATCAACGAAAGTGGGTTTGCAACACCTGCAATTCCTCCGTTATCTAAAGGAACTCCATCGACAACGATTAATGGATCATTGCTTGCGTTAATAGAAGTTCCACCACGTAAACGCAAGGTACTACCAGAACCTGGAGCTCCATCGTTCGATGTTACTTTTAATCCAGCCACTTTACCCATGATTAATTGCTCGGGGGTAGATAATGAACCTTGAACGAAGTTTTTCTCATTAATGACTGTTGCAGCACCTGTTAAATCTTTCGTACGAGAGGTTCCGTATCCAATTACGACTACTTCATCCTCGTCTTTTGCTTTCGATTGTAAGGTAACGTCCTTAATTAAAGCTTGATTCTCTTGTAAAACAACTGTTTCTTTAATCGTCTCCATTCCCATGAAGCGGTAAATTAAGGTGTAGCTTCCAGCTGTCAATCCTTTGATTTCGTAGAAACCTTTATCATTGGACATTGCGCCTTTGGACTTACCCTCTACTGTAACTGATGCGTTATACAATGCCTTTCCATCTGAATCGGTCAGCATCCCTTTTACACTTGCATTTTGAGCAAAAGAAACAATTGAAACGAGCATAAAACTGGCAAAAACAGCAAAAGTTCGTGTAATTTTTTGAACCATAGAAGTAATTTTAGTTTATAAATTTTAGTTTTTGAAAGTCAAATATATTTTTTATTTTTCTTAATGTCAAGTTGACACATAGATTTTTATCACCAATTCAATTGAATGTTTTGAACTTCTTCTGTTAAAGTCATTTGCAGCTTGATTTTTTGGTCAACAACTTCGAATTTCATTTTCTTGCCATTCACGGAAATACTTTTAGGAATGCGGGCTGAATGAATCTCCATACCAAATACAAAGTCATGTTTCAGCATTTTTGTACCGTAGTTCGGATCGAAGGAAAGCTTCGTTTTTTTTGCTTTCTGGAACATGCTCATTTGAAGCAATTTATACGCTCCTTTTTCATAGGCTTCATTCGTTAAGCCATCATCTTCGTACCAAATTCCTTGGCTCACTGTTAATTCAGGCGCATCGTAGTAGTGAATCGTCACCATTGTATCCGAATAAGACTCGGTTGATTGAATGATTGGCGACATCGGAACAAAAGACCCACCTTTTACCAAAACAGGAATCGAGGACAAATCTCCACCCATCAAGAATGTCTGTTCTTTTTTCATTGTGGATGAATGTGCTTTTTCATAATCCTTCAACTTGGAATCTGGCACATAGGTTAATTCGGTGCTTTTTAATGATTTTAAGACTAGTCCAGACTTTAAATCATACCACGTTCCACCTGGCGCATGCACCATTTGAATGGGAACAGAATTCGCTTCTATCTTTTTTGTTATGGGCTTTACCAAAAAGCAACTACCCCACATGTACTCATCAGCGATGGACTCTGACCATTTCGCGTTAAGGTCCTCCATGAAAACAGGACGCATTAACGGAGTTCCATTTACGTGGTTTTCAAATGCCAATGAATAATTGTAAGGTAGCATTTGATAACGCAATTCAATCGCTTCTTTCGCAAGTTGTTTTGTTTTTTCGTCTTTAAAAATCGCTTCGCTTGCTACTTCTTCTTGTCCGTGTGGACGAAAAACCGGTTGAAAAACGCCATACTGCAACCAGCGAACGTACAATTCTGGATCATCGTTCGCGCCACCGAATCCACCTAAATCTGAGTGCATGTAAGCGATTCCCTGCAAGCCCATTTGCAACGTGATTTCCATTTGTGGACGCAATCCACCCCAGGTACGATTCACATCACCAGACCATGGAATAATCCCAAAACGCTGTGTGCCCGTACTTCCAGAACGCATCAAAATAAATGGACGCTCATTGGGATAATCTTTCTGGTATCCTTCGTAAATCAGTTTCGCCCATTCGTGTCCGTAAATGTTATGCACCTCATCCGCGTACCCAACTGCATGCTTTAATTTGGCTGGATGTACCTCTGGCTCTCCCAAGTCTCCCCAGAATCCACGTGCTCCATAATTGTGTAAATCTTTGTAAATGTCCCAAAACCAAGTTCGTGCTTCTGGTTTAAACAAGTCTAGTAATCCCGTGTTTCCGAAATAGAAATCGTACGTGAATGGAGCACCAAGTTCATTGGTTCCAAGTATTTTTTTATCACTCGCTTCCTGCCATTTTTTCGATGTTGTGAGAATGAATGGTTCCGTAATCAGGACAGTCTTGACTCCTTGATTTTTGAAATCACTGATCATTTCTTTTGGATGCGGAAAAGAGTCGGTGTAAAAGGATAAATTCCCAAGTGTTCCTTGAATTTCTTTTCCAAACCAATAAAGATCGAAGATGATGGCGTCCAATGGAATGGAGTCTTTTCGAAACTGATTGACGACATTTCGTGCTTCTGCCTCAGAATGATACCCAAAACGACTCGCGAAATTTCCAAATACCCAACGCGGCGGCATCGGTTGATGTCCGGTTAAGTTCGTGTACTCTGACAGGAGGTCTTTCCAATCATCACCAACAATGACTTGATAGGTTTTGCGTCCACCGATCGTTTCATAGGTCAAGACATTGTTCTTTTTAGAATCTAAATCCAAATAGCCAATCTGCGCATTATCAAAATGAATGGCATAACATTTATTCGAAACGACCATTGGCATGGTGTAATTCATGAGCTCTGAATGTTCTTCGTAACCGTAATGCGCACGGTTATAAAGTTGCAAGCGATATCCACGACGATTCATTCCTAAAGCGCGTGCCCCAGCACCATACAGCAGCTCGTCCGTTGTTAAGTTGAAATGAATTTTCTCTGAATCCTCCGCTTTTTCATATCCCCAGTTTTCAGAAATCACCGATTTATCATGGTGCCAATAAGAGATCTGAAATGGTTTTTGTTGAATGTTCACTTTTAATCCTGCGGAAGTTGTTAAACGAACGACACCCGTCGATTGACTTAACTGAAGCATATCTGTTGCAACTGAAGCCACCACTGCATGAGAATTCACAGGATGCTTTTGTCCGTTTGGTATAAAGGTCGTTTCAACCATTTTCTCAGAATATGCCGAAAAATAATACACACCATCAGAAACAACTACTTTGTATCCACTTGTCGATTTTTCTACTGAGACAAATTGTCGCGTTGCATTTTGTCCCCAACTAAGCGTAGAAACAAAAAGAAATAAAATGAGGTTTTTCATCTTTATTTAAGTTCTAGAATGTAAGCAGTTTTTGCAGGAATGATTGCTGTTTTCAGATCGAAATTTACCGTTTGATTGGTGATCACATCGACACCTGTTTCTTTTCCTTTGATCATTTCTGCATAACGATCCCAACGAATTGTTTCATCCTTCGTAGAGTTATTGATAACAACCAAAACGACTTGTTTTCCTGTCATATCGTACATGCCATTTGGTTCCTTGTAGCGCGCATACACATACACGTTGTTTTCGGGTACATACTGCATCAATTTTCCTTCGTGAATGATTTTGTTGTTCTTTCTCCAATTCAACAAAGACTTTGTAAACTGAAAATATGCTTCTTCTTCAGGAGTTCTACCTGTTTGATACGCATGGCATTTTCCATCTTCGCTGCTACAAAAGGCGGTATGACGATCAGCAGCCCATCCGCCTGGAAAATCTCTGCGGATGTCTGCATCACCAAGATCTTTACTTCCTTTCATTCCAATTTCAGAACCATAATAAATCTGTGGAATTCCACGAGTTGTAGAAATGAGGGTCAGAGCTAATTTATAGTCCGCAATATTCGGACAATATTCATTAAAACGTTTGGTGTCGTGATTTTCAAAAAATACAAGCAAGTTGGAAGGGTCTTGATACAGAAAATCATTGGCGATATTGTCGTAAAACCGAACCATTCCTTTGTCCCAATCTTGTTTCGTTTCATTGAAGGCCTGCATGAAGGCATCGTGCATGGTAAAGTCCATCACTGTTGGAAGGTAACTGTTGTACGAGTCAATCGCTCCAACGGGACTGTCTTTTTGCCAATAGGACATTTGTGCTTGATTATGCATCCACACTTCGCCCATGATGTTCAAGCGTGGATATTCATCTGTGATTGCTTTTGTCCAAACAGAAATGGCTTCTTTATCGTTGTAAGAATAGGTATCCACACGAAGTCCATCTAATTGCGCATACTCAATCCACCAAATGGTATTTTGAATCAAGTAGGTTAACAAAAGTGGATTGGATTGATTCATGTCCGGCATCGTTGTGTCGAACCAACCATCCTCTGATGCACCTTTATCCTTTTGCGAGGCATGTGGATCCATTTGTGTACTCGTACGGTAACTTGAACGTGTAAACGCAGGGAATTGATGAATCCAGTCTTGCGATGGCAAATCTTTAATCATCCAGTGCTTACTGGACCAGTGATTCGGGACTTCGTCTTTGATCACTTTTAATCCTTGTCGATGCGCTTCAAGTACCATCTCTTTGTACCAAGAGTTGGTTCCATAACGCGGGTCGATTTTATACAAATCGGATTGTGCGTATCCATGGTACGAATAGGTCTCCTCGTTATCCTCCAACATGGGTGTTGTCCAAATGGCTGTTGCACCAAGTTCTTTGATGTAATTTAAATGTTGAATAATTCCCATGATGTCTCCCCCGTGACGTCCACCAGGATTCGAACGATCTGTTACTTCTTTCGTCTCTGGATGTTTGTCCAATCCTTCGTTGGCATTCGCAAAGCGATCTGGCATTAAAAGGTAAACGACATCCGCGGAAGTATAACTTTCACGTTGCGCACTATTGCTCATTCGCTCTTCTAACTTGAAGTCAAAATGGGTGATTTCTTTTTTCTTGTCGATGAGTTTAATCGGGTAGGTACCGGCAACTTTGTCTTTCGTTTCAACCGTCACAAACAAATAATTCGGATTTTCTGTCTTTACGATTCCCGTGATTGCTAATCCTGAAACCTGCACTTGATAGTTAGCAATATTGGGGCCATGTAACAAGATTTGCACTTCATGGTGTTCCATTCCAGCCCACCAATTTGCTGGCTCCACATGTGTTAAGATTTGTGCATTCACTTGAAGGACACAAAATAGGACGATTGATAAAATGTAACCCTTATTCATATTCATATAGTTGTTTAACCGAGCCATTTTCATAGCTCACAATTTTGATGCAATTTTTCGTGTTCAATGGTATCTCTCTACCCAATACATCTACTGCCTTTATTGCTTTGAGCGCATTTTCAGACGCAAATTCTTCCAATCCTGATGTACATGGATTCTGAATATTTTGATAGGCCAATACTTGACTGTTGGCAGAACTATATCTGTTTTGAATGTACTCGCTGATTGATTGTGTGACGTGAAATCCCCATGCTTGATCGATGGCATCCAAGAAATCTTGATCTGTAAATCCATAATCGTAGCCTTTGTAGTCATCGAGCAAAGCTGCATTCGCGATTAAATTCTGTTTTGCTTGAAGGTTTCCCAACAACGTTGAAGGAAGGAAATAATTTGTTAGAATATCCTTCATGTGGTAATTAAATCGATCCTTAAAATACGGAACCGCCAATAATTTTGAATAGAGTGGTCGATTGGCATTCGCCCAAGTGTAAATGTTCCGTGTGGACCAATTGACATTGAACCAATCAATCCCGAAGGTATTGTCTAGATCGTATTCCATGAAAATGAACTTTCCATCCGAAGGACGTTCGTATAGAAAATAGTTGTTTTTGTTGTAGGCATATCCGTCCCATTGTCCAATCAATATTTCCACCGCAAGTGTGCGCAAATACGTATCCACGTCGAAAACATCCTGTATTTCACAAACAAAATTGGCGTTTGCGGAATTGTACAAAACCTCAATCAAATGAATCAGTCCTGAATAATCGTTTACCGCCTCATTCGTTTTCAATTTGTAGGTATTTTGGTAATACGTTGGATTTGTTCCGTGATAGGTTAAATCAGAGCCATAAAAACATTTAAAGAGGTTGCCCGTATTGTCGTTTGGAAATCTTTTTTGAATAAATTCTTCATCAAAATGTTCGATATGGATATACAATCCTTTGTATTCATTGTTGATGTATAACTTCACATAACTAGATCGAGCCGATGGAAGTCCGCACGATGTCAATAAATCACAGGAGACTTTCGACCGTAATATGGAAACATCGTTATGCTCTCCATTCAACTTCATTTTCTCTAATCCGCGGTATTTTCTACCTGGAACATAGCTGTTGAATGACAATTCAAAGGACTTTTTCGCTGCATCTCTTGACGTATTTCCACGAACATGTATTCCAACATTTGTTAAAGTATCCTGAATAGCACTGGAGGAATAAATGACCGAAGCAACAAAGGGGTAATCGGAATAAACGCTATCAGCTACCATCGTTTGCGCATCGACTGGGGACATGGTAACATAAACGCTAGCCACTTCATACTGAAGGAAGGCGTTGTTATTAGGAGGATGTACGAATTGAGCTTTGACACTCAATTCCATGAAGATGAAAAGGACAAAAAGGCAAATGGACTTCATTAATGCACAATAATAAATCCTTCATTCGAATAGAATTGACCTACGCGAAGAAGCACATGGTAAGAACCACTTTTCCAATCACTCACATTCAGAAGCACCTCATTTTTACCTGGATTCGTTGTTCCCTTTTCCGAATAAACTACTTGTCCAGCTTCGTTCAGCACCTTTAATTCCATGGCATTCATATCCTTTGCACTGAAAACAACGTGTAAATCACTTACACTTGGATTTGGGAAGACGCTCATTGGGAAATGTGATTCCATGACTTCATCGATCGATACCGGAGCATCCGTTATAAAGGGTTGATCCAAACGAACATCTGTATAAATACGGTATTCTCCCGGCTCAAGAGAGAAATTCATATTGACATCGGTAACATTTAAACTGTCTCCAGTGAAATATTCATACCACCATCCATTGTGGTGAAAATTTGGTGATCCATTTTGAGAAGTTACAGCAAAATTGGTGATCACGACCCCGTTCATCGATGGATCTGTCAACTTCATTTTTTTCACTGCGCCACTTAAATTGTACGTGAAATTCAAGGAACGAAATGTTTCATAATCATTTCTCAACTTTAAGGTAGCAGCATACACGTCGCACAATTGACGTCTTCTTGCCTGTGTGTAATAATTCCAAAGTATTGGTTTATTACAAACACGACATGGACTCTCAATGGAGATATCATATCCCAATTCACCAAATTGCCAAATCATTCTAGGGCCTGGTTGAGTTAGGAAAATTACGGCCGCTGTTTGCATTCGTCCCAAAGCAACATAGGAGTTTTTCGCATTATGATTTGGATTCGTCGCGTTACCAAATGTCAAATTTTTGTACATCAAACGTTCTTCATCATGGCTTTCCATGTAAGAAACCAAATGAGGAAGAGTCCAAGTACGATTCGTGTAAATTCCTGAACTGATATTTGACGTGCTGGTATAGCCCATTGTCGCTTCACCATAGCCATAAGTTAAATTCCCCCATAGCATCATGCCGTAATTAGCTAATTGAATTTCTTCCGAGTTATCGCACCAATGTTCTAAAATCACATACGCATCTGACTTAACATCCCAAATCTTATCCGCCATTCGTTTCAGCAAATTAATTCGTTCGAGGTTATATCCAGCTGCATTATTCGCAAAACCTTTTGTATAGTCGAAACGGAATCCATCTACATGGTATTCGTCTAACCAAAATTTGTTGACTTGATCGATGTACATTTGTGTTGCCTGTCTCGTATGATCGAAGTCATAGCCCCAACAATAGGGTTCGTGTGGACAAATCGCATTGAACCAAGGATTATTGGCTGCTGGACGATTATTCGCTGCATCCCAATACATATTCACCATTGGATTTTGTCCGAAGGCGTGATTTAAAACCATGTCAACAATAACGGCAATGCCACGGTTGTGGCAACTGTCTACAAATTCTTTGAATTTTTCGGGTGTCCCGTAATATTTATCTAGTGCTTTGTGGAAGGAAGGATTATAACCCCAACTTTCATTGTTCTCGAATTCACCCGGAGGCATTAATTCGATCGCATTGATTCCAAGATTATCGAGGTAAGCAAGTGTATCAATCAATGTTTGATAATTGTGTTTCGCCACAAAATCACGCACCAACAATTCGTAAATAACTAAATCCTTTTTCGCCGGACCTTGGAAACTTGTATTTTGCCAATCGTAAGGAGTAGCCCCTGGTTGAAAAACAGAAACAAATCCCGTTGTTTGTCCAGTTGGATAAGGAAGCGGATTGGGATTCGTTAGTGCATTGATGTTACCATCGTTATTTGGATCTAAAATCAGACTACTCAATGGATCTGCAAATTTCATGGTGCCATCGATAAAATATTGATAGCCATATTTTTGTCCAGCAGTAAGCCCTGTGACTTCTAGCCACCATGTGGCATTGTTCGTGGACAAATTCATGTGATAAGCAGCAGTAGGTGTCCAGTTATTGAAACCACCAATCACATAAACATGTTGTTTTTGTGGTGCGTATAATTGAAAAATGACCGTTGTATCGTTGATGTAATTTACGCCATTCACCAATCCAGTAATTGTTGGATTGACAATATTCACTACAGGATTCACTGTGTAGTACGTACTATCAATGATGGTTGTGGTTCCATCGTTTACTTCAAATTCCAACAAATGTGTTCCGGCAGAACTTGCTGTGAGCGTATAATTTAAGCTAGTCGCATTTGTGAGGGTAGTCAAGACATTCCCATCCTCTTTCAAATATAAGGTCGAAAGAGTATTTGCTTCCGCATTAATCGAGATTTGATCATTTAGGTTGTAGATACTCCCATTATTTGGATGAAAAAACTGTCCGAGTAATCCAGCATTTACAGGATATACATCGTAAAAAATATCTCCTCCATCTGCTGCACGTCCAACGATGCTCCCGTTTGCTGTTCGAAACACAAAAGCAAGTTTTAGTACAGTCGTTGTTGCGAGAGGATACCCGTAAAATTGATCAATGTCAATCGTAATGGTATGTTTATTATTTCCAATGTTTGTCATTGCAACTTGAGGATCAACTGTCCCCCAATTTCCTTGCACGTATTGCCAATTAGATGGCGATGTGCTTGCATTTGTAATTAATCCTGCATGGGCATAAATTTGAGACTGACCAGAAAGCGCTCCATTTCCTTGAGTGGCATCATAGGTGATGGTGACCACATCATTTACGGTTGGAAAAGCTGGGGAAACTTCTAAAACTTGAGCGATGAGAATTGAACTGTAGATGCTCGCAATTACGGTAAGGAAAATATGTTTCATCTAGAAATGTTTTTGGTAAAAAAAAGCCTAAGTATATTTCAACTTAGGCTCTCAATAAATAATTGAAAAATTATTGTTTGATCAATTTTCCAGTAGCAACTTTGTCACCAGCAAACACTTTGTAAATGTAAGATCCAGCAGACAAGTTCGCTGTATTTACTTCAACATTGTTAGAAGCAGAAACTGCGATTGTTTTTGTAGCAACTTCTTTTCCTGTTAAGTCAAATAATGTAATTGTCGCTTCAGAAGCATTGTTTACATCAAATTTGAAGTTAGCAACATCTGCAGCTGGGTTTGGAGAAACTGTCAAGTTGTTGATCACGTTTTCAGCAACGCTTGATCCACCACATGCAGAACATGCATCCCAAACATAACATACAGTACCCGGTAACAATAAGTAGTTACGGTTAATGTTTCCTGAACCATCGTCTGTACCACAACCATCAGTTGCAATTGTATTCAATGGATCAGTACCTTCGTTTGTTCCCCAATCACCGTTCACAAATTTGTAGATTTGTGTCGCTTGTAAAGAAGCAACTGGATACGTTACGTCGATTGACCAGATGTTGTTTCCTAAGTCTGTCATTGCTGAATTAGCATCAGACGGAGACCAGTTAACCATTGCACCTGCAGCTACAGAAGCACCGAAATCAGCAAAGTTTCCACCAACGCGGATACCGTTTGCATTCAATGTTGCTCCACCTGCTAAATAACCAGTAATATCCACTTGGTAAGTTACAGTGTAATCTGTCATGAATTGGTAAGCACCAGATGTGCGGTCAAAAACAACCAAATACGTTCCGGCAGTTACTGGGATATTTGCTCCGTCTTGCACTCCTAATCCAGCTGGAAAAGTTGCTGCACCCCAGTTAATTGCCCATCCTGCATCTTGACGAAATTTCGCGTCACCAGCAACACAAGTAACAACACCAGCATAGATGTTTCCATCTAAGGTTTGCATCGGGATATCCACAGACCAATCGTAAGGTGGAACCGCAGATCCGATAATACCTACCGCAGGGAACTGCGCGTAAGACGCTACACTAATAAATACTGTAGCTAAAAAAGTAAACATTTTTTTCATAGTTCAATTTTTAAAAAGGTTAAAAAATACTTAGTGTCAGATTGACAACTTCAAAAATATAAAGAAATTTGGAATTAAAGAAATTCTTTAAAATTTTCTATGATGGATTTTTAAACCATCCTTTGTAGATAAGATGGGTGGAGTTGAAATTCATTGCTGCGTTCTCGTTGGTAAATAACCCAAAAACACTAGAGCCAGAGCCAGACATTGCTGCGTAAATCGCACCGGATTGATACAGTGCTTCTTTTAATTTTTCAATTTCAGGGTGGCGTTGAAAAACAGATGTTTCAAAATCGTTTTTTAGTAGCTCTTTCCATTGTTCAATAGGTTTTTGAACAATTTCTTCAATCGAAATGACATCCTCACTCACCGATACTCCATCGTAAGCTTCCTTTGTCCCCACATGTATACCTGGATTCAATAGTACCAAGAAAACATTGAATAAATCAAGTTCTACCGTGGAAAGTATCTCTCCTCTACCTTGAGCAATCTGTGGCAATCCCTCCACGAAAAATGGACAATCGCTCCCAAGTTCAGAGGCTAGTTGTTTGAGTTTATCAAGGGGGAGCTGTAATTGAAAGAGTTGGTTTAATGCTAAAAGTGTATATGTCGCATCAGCTGAACCTCCACCAAGTCCAGCACCAACTGGAATTTGCTTTCTTAAATGGATGCGGACTGGACCGATTTCACATTCGTTTTGCAGTAACTGATAGGCCTTCTCGCACAAATTAGTACCACCTGCTCCACTGATCTTAATTCCCGATTGAAGAAATTCAAACGAATCCGACTTCGTTACTTCGAGAATATCCGTAAATGGAATTTCCACCATACACGTATCAATATCATGATATCCATCTTCCCGTTTACGGAGGATCTTTAGTCCAAGGTTTATCTTCGCTGGTGGATATAAAATCATGAAACAAATGTAGTTTTTTCAGTCGAACTTTTCTGCAAATACTAAATGGAAATGATGGTATCAGAAAATCAATTAACTTTGTCTACTCAATTTAGAAATTATGTCTACGTATCTTGACTTTGAAGAACCATTAAAATCCTTGGAGGAACAAATTGCTCAAACCAAAGAACTTGGTGAATCCACGAATGTGGATATGTCAGAGCAACTTGCTGAGTTAGAACAAGTGTTACAGGAAAAAACAAAAGAAGTTTTTTCAGGACTCACCCCTTGGCAACGTGTGCAACTTTCTAGACATCCAGACAGACCATATACCCTTGCTTATATTGACGCCCTAACGAACGGACAATTCATCGAATTACACGGTGATCGCAGCGTAAAAGACGACAAAGCTATGGTTGGTGGATTTGGGATGATTGATGGTAAAAGCGTGATGCTCATTGGACAACAAAAAGGCATCAATACAAAAATGCGTCAATACCGTAATTTTGGAATGCCAAATCCAGAGGGATATCGCAAAGCACTTCGACTAATGAAATTAGCCGAGAAATTTAATAAGCCAATCATTACTTTTATTGATACGCCTGGAGCATTTCCTGGATTAGAAGCGGAGGAACGTGGACAAGGAGAAGCAATTGCTCGTAACATCTACGAAATGATGCGCTTGAAAGTCCCTGTGATTTGCATCATCATCGGTGAAGGAGCATCCGGTGGTGCACTTGGAATAGGTGTAGGAGATAAAGTAGTGATGTTGGAAAATACATGGTATTCGGTGATCTCTCCGGAAAGTTGTTCTTCCATTTTATGGCGTTCATGGAACTTTAAGGAAACTGCCGCAGATGCATTGAAATTAACATCGACGGATATGCGCAAAAATGGCTTGGTTGACGAAGTCATTCCAGAACCGTCCAATGGCGCACATCGCAATCCGGAAGAAATGTTTCAAGTGGTTAAAGCGAAAATCAAGGACTATATCTCGGAATTAGAGAAACAAGATCCTGATAAACGTGTGGAAGACCGCATTGAGAAATTCTGTCAGATGGGTGTTTGGAAATAAACACCTCCAAATCTTCTGTTTATGACTGACTTGTTATCCACACCCATAGAATATTTGAAAGGTGTTGGTCCACAACGTGCAGCCACTTTACAAACAGAATTAGGAATTTTTTCCTTTCGTGATATTCTTAATCACTTTCCTTTTCGTTACCAAGACCGATCCGTATTTCATGAAATAAGGGATATTCATTTGGTGGACAACTACCTACAATTAAAAGGTAAAATCACCTATATTGGAGAAGTTGGAAGTGGTCGACACCGTAAACTTACCGCGCGTTTTGAAGACAATTCAGGAACAGTAGAATTGATTTGGTTTCAAGGTATTCAATGGCTTAAAGCCAATTTGCGCGTTGGAGAAACGTATCTTCTCTTTGGAAAACCTAAAGCATACAATCAACAATGGACCATTCCTCATCCAGAGCTAACTAAGTGGGGTGAGCAATCAACAGATCTTGGTTTACAAGCAATGTATCCGTCAACGGAAAAGCTAAATGTTAAGGGATTAAATGCGAAGGGAATTGGAAAAATCATCCAAGGACTTCTTCCTCAAATAAGAAATCAAATCCAGGAAGTTCTTCCGGATTACCTGACAGAAGAACTTCACCTAATTTCTAAAGAACAAGCTTATTTTTCCATTCATGCTCCTAAAAATGAAGTAGAATATAAACAAGCGCGCTATCGCTTAAAATTTGAGGAATTATTCTTTTTACAATTGGAATTATTGCTTCGAAAAGAAATTCGTTCAAAAAAAATGAAGGGATTTGTCTTTTCCGAATTAGGTCACCTTTTTAATACATTTTACACAAAACACTTGCCTTTTGAGTTAACGAACGCTCAAAAAAGAGTTTTAAAAGAAATTCGAAAAGACTTCTTGCATGGCGAACATATGAATCGACTCTTGCAGGGAGACGTGGGAAGTGGGAAAACGCTTGTTGCCTTATTGACCTTGCTCATGGGAATCGACAATGGATTTCAAGGCGCTCTGATGGCGCCAACCGAGATTCTCGCAACGCAACATTACGAATCATTGCGTGAATTAGTGGATGGACTTCCCATCGAAATTGCCTTGCTAACGGGATCAACAAAAAAAGCAAGAAGAGTTGAAATCCATGAAGGACTCCAAAATGGATCCATTCATTTATTAATTGGCACGCATGCATTATTGGAAGATGTCGTTCAATTTTCCAATTTAGGAATTGTTGTCATCGATGAGCAACATCGTTTTGGTGTCGCGCAACGATCTAAAATGTGGGGGAAAAACGCAGTGCCACCACATGTTTTAATCATGACGGCAACACCTATTCCACGAACACTTGCTATGACTTTTTACGGCGACTTGGATGTTTCTATTATTGATGAGCTTCCACCTGGAAGAAAACCAATCCAAACGATTCATCGAAGAGAGAACCATCGTCCAAAATTGTTGCAGTTTATCAAGGAACAAATTTCTCTTGGTAGACAGATCTATATTGTATATCCACTAATTCAGGAATCTGAAAAATTAGATTTCAAAAACCTACAAGATGGTTATGAATTGATTGCCGATGCCTTTCCCTCTCCTACATACGAAGTGAGTATGGTTCATGGCAAATTAAAGCCAGCCGAGAAGGATGAGGAGATGCAACGTTTTGTAAAAGCAGAAACTCAAATCATGGTGGCAACTACGGTCATCGAGGTGGGGGTGAATGTGCCAAATGCATCAGTGATGGTCATTGAGAGTGCAGAGCGATTTGGATTGTCTCAATTGCATCAATTACGCGGACGCGTTGGACGTGGAGCGGAAAAATCCTATTGTATTTTAATGACAGGAGATAAACTGTCCAAAGAATCCATGAAACGAATGGATACGATGGTCATGACGAATGATGGTTTTCAGATTTCCGAAGTCGATTTACAATTGCGTGGTCCTGGTGATTTAATGGGGACTCAGCAGAGTGGTGTTTTAAATTTGAAATTGGCCGATTTAGCCAGGGATGGTCAAATCGTTAGTTTGGCCAGAGAAAAGGCCAGAGAGATTCTAGAAAAGGATCCAGATCTCCTATTAGCCGAGAACTTACGTTTAAATCAACGCATGCATCAAGTGTTGAAATCTCGTCCAAACTGGGGACGAATTGCATAAAAAAAAGGATGACCTTTCGATCATCCTTCTCCTTTTTTATTTTTTCTTTCGATTAAGCGTCTTGTAGCATTTCATCGTAAGCTTCTTGTGAACCAACAATCATTGATTGGTATTCACGTACACCTGTACCAGCTGGGATTAAGTGTCCAACGATAACGTTTTCTTTCAATCCTAACAAATGGTCTTCTTTACCTGAAATAGCTGCTTCGTTTAATACTTTCGTTGTCTCCTGGAAGGAAGCCGCAGAAATAAACGATTGTGTTTGAAGTGACGCACGTGTGATACCTTGTAACAATGGTGTCGACGTTGCAGGCATAGCCTCTCTCGCTTCTACTAATGTTTTGTCCTCACGTTTCAATTTCGAGTTCTCATCTCTCAAACGACGAACTGAAACCAATTGTCCTTTTTTCAATTCCGCTGAATCACCTGCTTCTTTTACGAACATCATTCCGTAAAGTGCATCATTTGCTTCCATGATATCTGCTTTATGAATGGACTGTCCTTCCAAGAAGCGTGTATCACCAGATTCGATGATTTGTGCTTTCAACATCATTTGACGTACAATTACTTCAAAGTGTTTATCATTAATTTTTACCCCTTGTAAACGGTATACCTCTTGGATTTCATTTACGATGTACTCTTGTACTTTCGTAGGTCCTTCGATGTTCAAGATATCGTTTGGTGTGATTGCACCATCAGATAATGGTTGACCAGCACGAACGAAATCATTTTGTTGTACAAGGATGTGTTTAGAAAGTGGAACTAAGTATTTTCTTACTTCGCCCAATTTCGATGTAATGATAATTTCACGGTTACCACGTTTCACATTTCCGAATGCTGCTGTTCCGTCAATTTCCGAAACAACTGCTGGATTTGATGGATTTCTCGCCTCGAATAACTCAGTTACACGTGGAAGACCTCCGGTGATATCTCCGGTTTTACCAGCTAAACGAGGAATTTTAACCATGATCACACCCGCTTCAATCTTGTCGCCCTCTGTAACAGAGATATGCGCATTAACTGGAATAGAGTATTCTCTTAAAATTTCCTTCGTTTTAGGATCAATGATGTGAATCGCAGGACTTTTCTTTTTATCACGAGATTCGATAATTACTTTTTCAGTAAATCCTGTTTGCTCATCGACTTCTTCGCGGTACGTGATATTTTCAATGATGCCATCAAAGACAACCTTTCCTGAAACTTCAGAAATGATTACAGCATTGTATGGATCCCATTTACAAATAACATCACCTTTCTTAATTTTTGTTTCACCAGAAACCATTAATTCAGAACCGTAAGGAACATTTGCTGTCATGACAGTAATTCCTGTTTTCTCGTCAGTAATTTTCAATTCAGCTGAACGTCCAACAACGATGATTTGAACATTACCATCTGCGTTTTTACGTTCGATTGTTCTTAACTCATCGATTTCTAATTTACCATTTGCTTTCGCTTTCAAGTCAGAAATATCTGCGATGTTCGATGCAGTACCCCCAACGTGGAATGTACGAAGTGTTAACTGTGTACCCGGCTCACCAATTGACTGTGCAGCGACCACACCAACAGCATCTCCTCTTTGAGCAAGACGGTGATTAGCAAGGTTACGTCCATAACATTTTGAACATACACCACGGCGCATTTCACATGTCAATACTGAGCGAATTTCTACTTCTTCAATTCCAGCTTTAGAAATCGTGTTAGCGATATCTTCAGAGATTAACTCACCAGCAGCAATGATTAATTCATCCGTATCCGGTAAGTAAACATCATGAACTGATGTACGTCCTAAGATACGATCGTATAATGGTTCAACAACTTCATCATTTTTCTTCAATGCTGTAGCAACAATTCCACGAAGTGTTCCACAATCATTTGAATTGATTACAACATCTTGAGCAACATCCACCAAACGACGAGTCAGGTAACCCGCATCGGCTGTTTTAAGGGCAGTATCGGCCAAACCTTTACGTGCACCGTGAGTGGAGATAAAGTACTCAAGGATGGATAATCCTTCTTTAAAGTTCGATAAGATCGGATTCTCGATAATTTCTTGAACGGACGCACCAGATTTCTGTGGTTTCGCCATCAATCCACGCATACCAGAAAGCTGACGAATCTGTTCTTTAGATCCACGAGCTCCTGAATCGTACATCATGTAAATTGAGTTGAATCCTTGACGATCCGTTTTCAATTGATCCATTAATGTAGCTGTCAAACGTGAGTTTGTATGTGTCCAAATATCAATGATTTGGTTGTAACGCTCATTGTTTGTGATAAGACCCATGTTGTAGTTCATCATCACTTCTTTCACTTCATTTTCAGCCTTACCAACTAAAACTTCTTTTTCTTTCGGGATAATGATATCGTCTAAGTTGAAAGACAATCCACCTCTGAAGGCCATTTCGTAACCAAGTCCTTTGATGTCATCAAGGAATTGAGCAGTACGAGATGTGCCACATATTTTCAATACCTCACCGATAATATCACGCAACGCTTTTTTCGTCAATACATCGTTGATGTATCCAACTTCTCTTGGAACATTCTCGTTAAACATAACACGTCCACAAGTCGTTTCAATCAGCATTAATTCTGGCTCACCGCTTTTACCTAAATCATAAGATTTTACTTTGATACGCGCATGCAAATCAAGTTTTTTCTCATTGTAAGCAATGATTACCTCTTTCGGAGAGTAGAAAATTCCATCTTGTCCTTTCACAATGTCACCTTCCACAGAAAGTTTTCCTTTTGTGATGTAGTAAAGACCCAAGACCATATCCTGAGAAGGAACGGCAATAGGTGCTCCATTTGCTGGATTCAAGATGTTATGTGATGCTAACATCAACATTTGAGCTTCCAAAATTGCAGCATTACCTAAAGGTAAGTGAACCGCCATCTGGTCACCATCAAAATCGGCGTTGAAGGCTGTCGTTACCAATGGGTGAAGACGAATTGCTTTTCCTTCGATCAATTTCGGTTGGAAAGCTTGGATACCTAAACGGTGAAGTGTAGGGGCACGGTTCAAAAGAACTGGGTGTCCTTTCAATACATTTTCTAAAATATCCCAAACAACTGGCTCTTTACGGTCAACAATTTTCTTTGCAGATTTAACCGTTTTCACGATACCACGTTCGATCATCTTACGAATGATAAACGGTTTGTAAAGTTCCGCTGCCATGTCTTTTGGAAGACCACATTCGTGTAATTTCAAATCTGGACCTACAACAATAACTGAACGTGCTGAATAATCCACACGTTTTCCAAGTAAGTTTTGACGGAAACGACCTTGTTTACCTTTCAATGAATCAGAAAGGGATTTCAATGCACGATTTGATTCCGTTTTAACAGCACTTGATTTTCTTGAGTTATCAAACAAGGAATCAACAGACTCTTGCAACATACGTTTTTCATTACGTAAGATTACTTCTGGAGCTTTGATTTCGATCAATCTTTTCAAACGATTGTTACGGATAATCACACGACGGTATAAGTCATTCAAATCCGATGTCGCGAAACGACCACCATCAAGTGGAACTAATGGACGTAATTCAGGTGGAATAACAGGTACCACTTTCACAATCATCCATTCAGGACGATTATCGATACGTGTTTGCGAATCTTTCATTGCTTCAACTACTTGAAGACGTTTCAACGCTTCATTTTTACGTTGAACTGAGGTTTCGTTTTCTGCTTGATCACGAAGGGTATATGATAATTCTTCTAGGTTTAATCCTTTCAATAAATCATACAAAGCTTCCGCTCCCATTTTAGCAACAAACTTATTTGGATCTGAATCCTCTAAGTATTGATTTTCTTTTGGTAACGCGTCAAGGATATCCAAATATTCTTCTTCCGTTAAGAAGTCGAATTTTTTCAAGTTCACATTATCCAATTCCAAAGCAGCTCCTGGATTAATCACCGCATAGCGCTCGTAATAGATAATTTGATCCAACTTTTTCGTTGGCAATCCTAGTAAGTAACCAATTTTGTTCGGTAAAGAACGGAAGTACCAAATATGCGCTACTGGAACCACCAATGAGATGTGTCCCATACGCTCTCTACGCACTTTCTTCTCTGTTACTTCAACTCCACATCGGTCACATACGATTCCTTTGTAACGAATTCTTTTGTATTTACCACAGTGACATTCATAGTCTTTTACTGGACCAAAAATGCGCTCACAGAACAATCCGTCACGTTCTGGTTTGTACGTACGGTAGTTGATTGTCTCTGGCTTTAACACCTCACCACTTGAATTCTCCAGGATGATTTCTGGAGAAGCTAATGATATCGTGATTTTATTAAAGCTACTTTGTTTTTTTGGTATTTCTCTTTTGAAAGCCATTTTTTATATAATGTTTTCGTTATTAATCAATTAGTCCATCGATACGTTCAAACACAATCCGCGAAGCTCGTGTAACAATACATTGAAAGATTCTGGAATTCCTGGTTCAGGAATATTATCACCTTTCACAATTGCTTCATATGCTTTCGCACGGCCCATCACGTCATCAGATTTAACCGTTAAGATTTCTTGAAGGATGTTAGCAGCACCAAATGCTTCTAGTGCCCAAACCTCCATCTCACCAAAACGCTGACCTCCAAATTGCGCCTTACCACCAAGTGGTTGTTGCGTAATCAATGAGTATGGTCCGATTGAACGAGCGTGCATTTTGTCATCTACCATGTGTGATAATTTCAACATGTAAATTACCCCAACAGTTGCTGGTTGATGGAAACGTTCTCCTGTTCCACCATCGTACAAGTACGTTTTACCGGATTTAGGAACGCCTGCTTTCGCTGTCCACTCATCAATTTCAGACGGTTTAGCACCATCAAAAATCGGAGTTGCGAACTTCATGCCTAATTTTTCACCTGCCCAACCAAGAACAGTTTCATAAATTTGACCAAGGTTCATACGAGAAGGTACACCAAGTGGATTCAATACGATATCAACTGGTGTTCCATCTTCAAGGAAAGGCATGTCCTCTTGACGAACGATGTTCGCTACGATTCCTTTATTTCCGTGACGTCCCGCCATTTTATCTCCCACTTTCAATTTACGTTTCTTAGCAACATAAACTTTCGCCAATTTCACGATTCCAGCTGGAAGTTCATCTCCAACAGAAATATGGAATTTACGACGTTTGTAATTACCAAGTAAATCGTTTGCTTTGATATTAAAGTTGTGAATTACACGACTAATCAATTGGTTGATTTTCGCATCTGAACTCCAGTTTAATGGATTCACAATGGAATAATCCAATGCCATTAATGCTTTATTCGTGAATTTCGTTCCTTTCTTGATCAACTCTTCTTTGAAGTTGTTGTAAACTCCTGAAGATTTGTGCTCACCTAAAATGACCATCAATTTCTCCGCAAGTTTTTCCTTCAAATCAGCAAAATCTTTTTGGTATTCTGCATCAATCGTTTCCAAGATTGGTTTATCCTGAGATTTTGATTTACGGTCTTTAATTGCTCTTGAGAACAATTTTTTCTCGATAACAACTCCACGTAATGATGGACCAGCTTTCAACGAAGCATCCTTCACATCACCCGCTTTGTCACCAAAGATTGCACGTAATAATTTCTCTTCAGGAGATGGATCAGTTTCACCTTTTGGAGTGATTTTACCGATCAAGATATCACCTTCACGGATTTCTGCTCCGATGCGGATCAATCCGTTCTCATCTAAATCTTTCGTTGCTTCTTCACTGACGTTTGGAATATCAGAAGTTAACTCTTCCATTCCACGTTTTGTGTCACGTACTTCCAATGAATACTCATCGATGTGAACACTTGTAAAGATATCATCACGAACAACTTTTTCAGAAATTACAATCGCATCCTCGAAGTTGTATCCTTTCCATGGCATGAAGGCCACTTTTAAGTTTTGACCCAAGGCCAATTCTCCAGCTTGCGTTGCATATCCTTCACAAAGTACTTGTCCTCTTTCCACACGATCACCTTTTTGAACAATCGGTTTCAAGTTGATACATGTACTTTGATTTGTTTTCATGAATTTTGTTAATCCATAACGAGTTACCTCGCTATCAAAACTCACCATTTTATCTTCTTCGTTCCAATCGTATCGAATAACGATTTCGTTCGCATCCACATACTCAACTGTACCAGTACCTTCAGCATTAATTAACACACGAGAATCACGTGCAACCAAACGCTCAATTCCTGTTCCAACAATTGGAGAATTTGGACGTAATAATGGAACTGCTTGACGTTGCATGTTTGATCCCATCAATGCACGGTTGGCATCATCATGCTCCAAGAAAGGAATTGACGAAGCGGCAATCGATGCAATTTGATTGGCTCCAACGTCCATCAAATTCAAATCTTTCGGTGCTACCACTGGGAAGTCACCTTCGAAACGTGCTTTTACCACATCAGACAAGAAGTTTCCTTTATCATCCATCACAGCATTCGCTTGTGCGATCATTTTTGAATCTTCTTCTTCAGCAGCTAAATAAACTGGTTCTTCATTTAATACTACTTTACCATTCTCAACTCGACGGTAAGGTGTTTCAATGAATCCTAATTTATTTACTTTCGCAAATACACACAATGAAGAAATCAAACCAATGTTTGGTCCTTCCGGTGTTTCAATCGTACACAGACGACCGTAGTGTGTGTAGTGAACGTCACGAACCTCGAATCCTGCTCTTTCACGAGAAAGTCCGCCTGGTCCTAGTGCCGATAGACGGCGCTTGTGTGTTACCTCAGAAAGTGGATTGGTTTGATCCATGAACTGAGAAAGTTGATTTGTTCCAAAGAATGAGTTAATCACTGACGAAAGCGTTTTCGCATTGATTAAGTCAATTGGAGTAAATACTTCATTATCACGTACGTTCATACGCTCACGGATTGTTCTTGCCATTCTAGCAAGTCCAACACCGAATTGCGCATACAATTGTTCACCAACTGTACGAACACGACGATTAGATAAGTGGTCAATATCATCGATATCTGCTTTCGAGTTAATCAACTCGATCAAATATTTAATGATGTTAATGATATCAGTTTTTGTTAAAACTCGAGATTCTTCAGAATCATCTAATCCTAACTTCTTGTTCAAACGGAAACGTCCAACTTCACCTAAATCATAACGTGCATCAGAGAAGAATAATTTCTCAAATACTCCTTTTGCCGTCTCATAGTCGGGCGGATCTGCGTTACGTAATTGACGGTAAATGTGTTCAACCGCTTCTTTTTCAGAGTTGGAAGTATCTTTTTGTAAAGTATTGTAGATGATCGTGTAATCCGTAGAATTACCATCCTCTTTGTGTAAAATCAATGATTTCGCACCAGAGTCCATGATAGACTCTAAATGCTCTTCACCGATTACTAATTCACGATCAAGGATTACCTCATTACGTTCGATTGATACAACTTCTCCTGTATCCTCATCAACGAAATCTTCAATCCATGTTTTTAACACTCTTGCAGCTAAACGACGTCCAACTAATTTTTTCAAATTGGCTTTATTGACCTTGACTTCATCAGCCAATCCGAAAATCTCTAGGATATCACGATCTGTTTCGTATCCAATTGCGCGGAACAAAGTTGTAACAGGCAATTTTTTCTTACGATCGATGTAAGCATACATGATGTTGTTGATATCTGTCGCGAATTCAATCCAAGAACCTTTGAAAGGAATAATACGAGCAGAATATAATTTTGTCCCATTTGCGTGACGGCTTTGGCCGAAGAACACACCTGGTGAACGGTGTAATTGGGAAACGATAACACGTTCAGCACCATTTACAACGAAAGACCCTTTCGGAGTCATATAAGGAATTGTACCTAAATAAACATCCTGTACGATGGTTTCAAAATCCTCGTGTTCAGGATCGGTACAATATAATTTCAATTTAGCCTTTAAAGGAACACTATACGTTAATCCGCGTTCGATACATTCTTCGATAGAATATCTTGGTGGATCAACAAAGTAGTCTAAAAACTCCAATACAAATTGGTTTCTTGTATCGGTAATGGGAAAGTTTTCTGCGAAAACTTTAAATAAACCTTCACTATCACGATTCTCAGGCGTTGTTTCCAACTGAAAGAATTCCTGGAAGGATTTTAATTGAATCTCCAGGAAATCTGGATACTCAAATTGATTTTTGCTTGAAGCAAAATTAATTCGGGTTGAATTATTTGATGTTGCCAAGGCTTTTGTTTTTTTAGTTATTCGATTATTCTGTCAAAATCAACATGCGAAAAAACAGGAGAAGGCATCCGCTAAAATAGCGGTGCCTTTCCTGTAATATTGTGGGATTAATTACTTAACCTCAACTTCAGCTCCAGCTTCTTCTAAAGCTTTTTTAAGACCTTCAGCCTCGTCTTTAGATACTGCTTCTTTCAATGTTGTTGGAGCACCGTCTACTAAGTCTTTAGACTCTTTCAAACCGTTTCCTGTTAATTCTTTAACAAGTTTAACTACAGCTAGTTTGTTTGGTCCACCAGCTTTCAAGATTACGTCGAACTCAGTTTTCTCAGCAGCAGCTTCGCCTGCATCAGCAGCGCCACCGGCCATCATTACTGGAGCAGCCGCAGCTGGTTCAATTCCGTACTCATCTTTTAAAATTGTTGCTAACTCGCTTACTTCTTTTACTGTAAGGTTAACTAACGTTTCTGCAATTTGCTTTAAATCAGCCATTTTATTTTAATTTAAAAAAGGTTATTATTAATTAATTTATGCTCGTTCTTCGAGCGTTTTAAGGATTCCAGCGATTGTATTACCAGAACCTTTAAGAGCAGACAATACATTTTGAGCAGGACTCTGCAACATTCCAATGATTTGACCAACCAATTCTTCTTTACTTTTCAGTGATTCAAGAACTTTTAATTGATCATCTCCAATGAAAATTGCCTCATCAATGTATGCACCTTTCAAAAGTGGTTTTGGTGATTTCTTACGGAAATCAGCAATCAATTTTGCAGGAGCATTAGCCACTTCGCTGAACATCACAGAAGTTGAACCTTTCAACACATCTCTCAATGCGCCAAAATCTTTCCCTTCTACTTGGTCCATCGCTTTTTGAAGCAATGCATTCTTCACTACACGCAATGAAATGTTTGTTTGAAAACATCTTCTACGTAAAGCGTTTATTGTCTCTACTGTTAATTCTGCTGTGTCTGCTAGATACAACACATTGTTGGCAGTTAAATCTGCCGCCAAATCGCTGATGTACTTTGCTTTTTCTTCTCTTGTCATTTTCTTAAGTATTAAGCAGTAACAGACTTCGCGTCAATTTGTATCCCTGGACTCATCGTTGAGCTCAGGTAGATACTTTTAATATAAGTACCTTTTGCAGCAGATGGTTTTAATTTCACTAGTTGTTGAATCAACTCAAACGCATTTTCGCGAATTTTGTCACCATCAAAACTAACTTTACCAACCGATGAGTGAATGATACCGTATTTATCAACTTTAAAGTCGATTTTACCAGCTTTCACTTCAGTTACAGCTTTACCTATTTCCATAGTTACCGTACCTGTTTTCGGGTTTGGCATTAAACCGCGTGGACCTAAAACGCGTCCAAGTGCACCTACTTTACCCATAACTGAAGGCATCGTAATAATTACGTCGATATCTGTCCAACCACTTTTGATTTTGTCAATGTAGTCATCAAGTCCAACATATTCTGCACCTGCTTCGATTGCTTCTTTTTCCTTGTCCGGAGTACAAAGTACGAGTACTTTAATATCCTTTCCAGTTCCATGAGGCAATGCAACAGTTCCACGTACCATTTGATTCGCTTTACGAGGATCAACCCCTAAACGAACACAAACATCTACAGAGGCATCGAATTTGGTTGTAGAAATTCCCTTCACCAAATCACATGCTTCAGATAGAGTGTAGATCTTTGTCAAATCAAATTTGGACAAGATCTCTTTTCTTTTTTTAGAAACTCTTTTCATAACAATTAATTATTTGGATTGAGGAGCGACTCCACCTTTAACGGTTACCCCCATACTTCTTGCTGTTCCTGCAACCATGCGCATCGCTGCATCAACGGTAAAACAATTCAAATCAGGTAATTTATCTTCTGCAATCATGCGAATTTGATCCCAAGAAATGGAAGCAACTTTTACACGATTTGGCTCAGATGAACCTTTTTTGATTTTTGTGTGTTCGATGATTTGTACCGCTGCCGGTGGTGTTTTAAGAACGAAATCAAAGGATTTATCACCATAAACAGTGATAACAACTGGAACTACCTTACCCATTTTATCTTGAGTACGAGCATTAAACTGCTTACAAAACTCCATGATATTTACACCTTTCGCACCCAAAGCAGGTCCGATTGGTGGTGATGGGTTGGCTGCGCCTCCTTTGATCTGCAATTTGATCAATGCTGCTACTTCTTTAGCCATATATATTAAAATTATGTAGTCAACGTGAATCAGTGATGGGAAGCTTTAATCATCGGACTCACTCCTACGGTTAATACAAATTCTAACCTTCTTTCTCAACCTGCATATAGCTGAGTTCCAAAAGGTTTTTTCGGCCAAATATTTTGACCATTACTTTTAATTTTTTCTTCTCTTCGTTGATTTCATCCACAACACCAGTAAAGTTGTTGAATGGACCATCAATTACTTTAACAGACTCTCCAACAACAAAAGGAATTTTTAACTCTTCTTCGGATGTTGCTAATTCATCTACTTTACCTAGGATTCTGTTTACCTCTGCTAAGCGCATTGGAACAGGTTCACCACCTTTGACAGTACCAAGAAATCCGATAACGTTTGGAATACTTTTAATAACGTGACTTACCTCACCTACTAATGCAGCTTCAATTAATACATATCCAGGTAAAAAAGCCTTTTCTTTGTTGACTTTTTTTCCATTCTGTATTTTGAAAACCTTCTCGGTTGGGATGAGAACTTGATTCACATAATCATTCAGTTTCATTCGAGAAATTTCTAACTCAAGGTACTCCTTAACTTTCTTTTCCTTGCCACTTACGGCACGAACTACATACCATTTCTTAACAATTTCTGCCATTACTGTATTTGTTAGAATGATCCGTAAATAAAACCTAGTAATCCTTTCCACAAAGATCCCTCTTCTCCGGAAATACCGAAGGCGTAATCCATTGCGAAAATAAGCAGTGCAATGAGAACAGATGCAACAACTACCAGAATGGTATTATTTTGTAGTTCTTTCCAAGTTGGCCACGTTACATTGTGCACCATTTCTTGGTAAGTTTCCTGAAAATATGATCTAATTTTTGACACTTATTTCAATTTTAATTGAGCACGGGCGGTAGGATTCGAACCCACGACCAATGGTTTTGGAAACCACCACTCTACCAGCTGAGCTACACCCGTTTAAAAAGGGGAGTTGTTAAACTCCCCTTACTTAAAACTATGTTGTTTCTTGTTAAGCTACGATTTCAGTAACCTGTCCAGCACCTACTGTTCTACCACCCTCACGGATTGCAAAACGAAGTCCTTTATCCATTGCAACTGGTACGATCAATTTAACTGTAATTGATACGTTGTCACCTGGCATAACCATCTCGCGTCCATCAGTTAAGAAGATTTCTCCTGTAACGTCAGTTGTACGGAAATAGAATTGAGGACGGTATTTATTGTGGAAAGGAGTGTGACGACCACCTTCTTCTTTCTTCAATACATAAATCTCAGCTTTAAATTCTTGGTGAGGTGTAGTTGATCCTGGTTTACAGATAACCATTCCACGTTTGATTTGAGATTTCTCAATACCACGTAACAATAATCCTGCGTTATCACCTGCTTCACCACGATCTAACATTTTACGGAACATCTCAACACCTGTAACTGTAGATGTCAATTTCAATTCACCCATACCTAAGATCTCAACTGGATCTCCAGAGTTGATTACACCTGTTTCGATACGACCTGTTGCAACTGTACCACGACCTGTAATCGTAAATACGTCTTCAACTGGCATCAAGAACGGTTTGTCAACATCACGTGGAGGAAGTTCGATGTATGTATCAACTGCATCCATTAACGCATCAATTGTAGCAACCCACTGAGGCTCTCCGTTTAATGCTCCCAAAGCTGAACCTTGGATAACTGGTGCATTGTCACCATCATATTTGTAGAAAGAAAGCAATTCACGTACTTCCATTTCAACTAACTCTAATAACTCTGCATCATCTACCATGTCCACTTTGTTCATGAAGACAACTAAACGAGGAACACCAACTTGACGACCAAGAAGGATGTGCTCACGTGTTTGTGGCATTGGGCCATCAGTTGCAGCAACTACTAAAATCGCTCCATCCATTTGAGCAGCTCCAGTTACCATGTTCTTTACGTAATCGGCGTGACCTGGACAGTCAACGTGTGCGTAGTGACGGTTTGCTGTTTCGTACTCAATGTGCGAAGTGTTAATAGTGATACCACGCTCTTTTTCTTCGGGCGCGTTATCGATTGAAGAGAAATCACGAACCTGAGCCAATCCCTTAGAAGCAAGAACGCTAGAGATTGCTGCAGTCAACGTAGTCTTACCATGGTCAACGTGTCCAATAGTACCAATGTTCACGTGTGGTTTGGAACGGTCAAAATTTTCCTTAGCCATTTTTTTTTTGTTACTTAGTTAATAATATATTTATTTATCATAAAATCCTTTACCATCAAAATGGAAAGGATTCAACTTCTTTTTTCATACTGAGCCAATGACGAGAATTGAACTCGTGGCCTCTTCCTTACCAAGGAAGCGCTCTACCCCTGAGCTACACCGGCGCTCTTTGAAAAGTGAGCGGGAGACGAGACTCGAACTCGCGACGTTCAGCTTGGAAGGCTGAAGCTCTACCAACTGAGCTACTCCCGCTTTTTTTCTTTTCTTGTGGGGGGAGCAGGATTCGAACCTGCGAAGATGTACATCAGCAGATTTACAGTCTGCCCTCGTTGGCCGCTTGAGTATCCCCCCTACAATTTGAGCCGATGGAGGGATTCGAACCCCCGACCAGCTGATTACAAATCAGCTGCTCTGGCCAACTGAGCTACATCGGCAATTTAATTGTTGGTTTTCTTAAATAAAGAACTTTTACTTTTCCCAAAGACCAATTTGGGATTGCAAATGTATGAAACTTTTTCTTATCTCAAAGAATTTTTTGAAAAAATATTTGAAAATTTTATCACTTTTACTTTCCCGATTTTTTCCTACGTGTATTTCATTACTTTTGTTTCCATGTTAAAACAAAAAGTGATTGTTTCAGTATCAAGCGATTTGGTCACCGACAACCGTGTTCATCGAACGTGTTCCGTGCTGCATGATCTTGGTATGGATGTTTTACTAATTGGACGAAAAAAAAAGGATAGTCCAATACTCAATGAACGAAATTACCCCGCAAAACGCCTTCGTCTTCTATTTGAAAAGGGCCCGCTTTTTTATGCAGAATTAAATTTGAGATTGTTTTTTATTCTCCTGTTTCAAAAAAAAGCACTCCTTTATTCCAATGACCTCGATACGCTTTTGCCGAATTTCCTTGTAAGCAAATTAACTGGATCAAAATTGATCTATGACAGCCATGAACTTTTTACCGAAGCACCTGAGTTAATTCACCGCAAACGAACCCAAGGAATCTGGCTAAGCTTAGAGAAAATGATTTTCCCAAAACTAAGCCACATTATTACGGTAAATGACTCGATAGCTCAGACCTATAAAAATTGGTATAAAAAGGACCTGCTCGTCATCCGGAATATCCCGAATAAATTTGAAATTGAATCCCTTCAAACAAAAGAGGAATTGGGAATACCCACAAATGACTTTTTAGTAATTATTCAAGGATCTGGATTAAATGTGGAACGAGGCATTGAAGAAGCAGTCCTAGCAATGAAGGATCTTGAAGGTGTCACGTTAATGCTTGTTGGCAATGGCGATGTTATGCCCGTGGTGAAAGAACTCATTCAACAAAATCGACTGGAAGACAAGGTGAAAATTTATGGAAGACGTCCTTATATAGAGATGATGCAATTTACTGCACATGCAGATCTTGGACTTACCCTAGATAAACCGATGAGTAAAAACTACGAATTTTCACTACCAAACAAGGTTTTTGATTACATGCATGCCGGGACTCCTATTTTGGCAAGTAAGTTAGTTGAGATTGAACGTGTCATCACAACACATCACATTGGGAGTATTCTAAACGAAGTAAGTCCTGATGCGATTGCTGCTGCCATCAATGAATTAAAAGGACAACCTGAATTATTGATGAAACAAAAAGAAGCGTGTCGCTTGGCTTCTGAAACGGAAAATTGGGAAAATGAACGACGTAAGCTGGAATCATTTATCCATTCAGCTATGACTCATTCTTCTCTCTAGTTCGATTAAACGATATAAATCGAACATCCACAAACGGAAAAATCCTTTCGTGAGCAAAAAGGACAACATCGGCTGAAATACTATGCCGAAAGGACGAAACACCAATCGAATGACTTTGGACTCATGAATACTGATAGCCAAGCTTAATAATTTCTGTTGTTGATTGAAGCGGTTATCTTGTAGACTTTGTGAAATCCGCCACAAATTGGAAACTGCATCCTTTGTTTTTAATAGGAAAGTGTGATTCTCTACTAAATCATCATTCTTGATGGGATTATCAATGTGGTGACAAACAACTCCTTTTGTATATAGCTGAAATCCAAATAGCGTATCCTCATGTCCATACTTGGTAATGGATTCATCGAAAGGATTCTCTTCTAAAATGGATTTTCTTACAATGAAATTATTTGATTTGAATCCACTTGTCCGATCCGCAATGCGCTCCTCTGTCGTTTTACTTTCTCTTTTACGGCTATACTCCCAGCGCAACATTTGGGAACGAGGTGGTCTTGATGTTGTTTCTTCTCGTCCGCCAACGAGTAAATCAATCGATTGATCGCATATGAACTGAAGGTATTTCTGAATGAAATCTGTTCGATGAACAATAGAATCCCCATCGAGAAAGAGTAAGTGCGTTCCCTTGACAAAAGGTAAAAACGCATTTCGAATTTTTGACCTGCCAATGTTAACCGGTAATTCCTGGTAGTCGCTAAATCCTCCTACACTTCGATTTAATTCTTTAAAAAAAACATCGGAAGCGTCGTCCAAAAAAAGGAGCTCGACTTCCGATGAATATGCTTGAATTTGTCGATGGAGTTCTGTAGCAAGAGGACGGATATCCGTATTGTAAATGGGGATACAAATCGACAGGATCATCTGCTTGAATTATGCCATTGTATTTGGCGTACCAAAGTTCATGGGTGGGAATCCAGCTTGTGGATCATCAATAACCCCAAAATTCTGCTCGTATTTTTGGATGTTATCCGTTAAAGCTTGTAAGAATCGTTTAGCATTTTGAGGCGTCATCAATACGCGTGACCGAACTTTCCCTTTCGGCATCCCCGGCATTATTTGCACGAAGTCACAAACAACCTCCGCAGGAGAATGTGTGATTATAGCCAAGTTCGAATAGGTACCTAAAGCAATTTCTTCAGATAGTTCAATGTTCATGTGATTTTCTTCGTTTTCCATTATTTTCTTATTAAATCGTTTGTTCTTTTTCTTCAAAGATAATTCCGAAGGTCTCCAATTCTTTTAAAATTGGCTCGTAGACTTTCTTCTTGACCGGCAAGGTAACACCTTTCTCTTGGATTTCACCTGACAAAATTAATTTTGCTGCAATCGCAACGGGAAGTCCAACGGTATTTGACATGGCGGTATACACCTCATCTACTCCCAAGTTGACAAGGGAGGAGGTGATTTTCTTCTGCTCATTATTGATTAAATATTCGAATTCATGATACATCACCAACATGTCTTTATCCCCGGACTCCAACTTCCATTTTGGTTCTAAGAGTTGTTGCAATAATTTCGCTGGACTCGCATTTTCAATTCCATAGGTAAATGAATCATCGAAAATCCCCATGCTTTCAAATTGTTCAAACAAAAAAGCATTTTCTTCTCCGAGCACCTTTTTAAATTTATCCTCCACAGGTGTGTGCAATTCATACGGTAAAAAGGCATTCAAAAACGATCGAGGTGTCAAGGTTTCAGAATTTGTCATCGCATACGAATCATCCGTCATTCCTAATTGGATGAATACATCCCAACCTTGGCAATAATTTGGACGACGTAGGGTCCCTCTGTAAATCGTGGGAATCCCTTCAATACCATAGGTGGATGAATAGATTAATGAATTTCGATTCGCATATCCATCAAAATATCCATACGGTGGGATCTCAAAACGATCTAACTTTTTGAAGAGTTGTGAATATGGAATATACTTATATTCATTGTTATCCATATATAAAGCGGCCGGACCTTGTCCAGCAACAATGACGTTACGTGGATTCCATGTAAATTTATAGTGCCATGGATTGTTATCTGATTCTGGAGCTAATAATCCACCACAAAAAGACTTGAAACTCGTTAATGTTCCACCAATCGCTTTGATGTGATCAATCACTTTCATCGCGCTCATGTGGTCGATTCCTGGATCGACACCAATCTCATTCATGATGACAATTCCCGCATCTATTGCTTCTTGATTCAATGCACGCATTTCAGGAGAAATGTACGATGGTGTGATTAAATCTGTGCGCATTTCTATGCAATCTTTCGCTACTTCAACGTGATAAATCGCCGGCAGCATGGAAATCACCAAATCAGCATGAGCAATAGCTGGCTTACGTTCTTTCGAATCTAAAGCATTAAACGAAAGTGCTTCGGCATTCGGATGTCCATCGATTTTCTTCTTTACTAAATCAATGTTCTGATCCACAATTTTCACATGCCAATTTTCAGCTTCTGAATGAGCTAACAAATATCTGATCAATGATGAAGCAGACATTCCCGCTCCTAGTATTAATATGGTCTTCATTCCTTTCTTTACTTTATCCGCACTGGACCTTTGACAAATTTATGAAAATGTTTGGATGCGCTAATTTTCTTACTCGTCTTTTATCAACAAGAATTTCATTGGGAATGCTAATCGATTTGCCCAAGACACCTCATCGTGAGCTGTTTTCTCCCAAACAAGTGTTGAATAATTTGCGCCTGTTTCATACCCACACTTCTTCATCGTACTTAACAATACATCATGATAAGGACCGTAATACGCATCCAAGGTTTCTGTTCCTCGATCAATGTACAACTTTACTTTTTTTGGAGAAGGAAGTGTTTTACTTAAATAGGTATTGAAAGGAAGCACCAATTGATTCATGGCGTCGTCTCCCATCATTTGGAGATTTATCATCGGTGTATGTATGGACAAACAAGCTGCTCCTCCGAATGTCTTGGACTTTTGTGTTAACCCGTAAAGTGAAATAAGTCCACCCATACTGGAACCAATTAAAAATCGATCTTCGCGTTTATGACTAACCGAATATGACTTATCTACAAATGGAATCAATGCTTTGGTGATCCATTCCAAGTAATAATCAGCACGTAATTCACCATTCCAGAGGGATGATGTTAATGTTGAAACATACGCCGTATCCATGTACAGTGATGCTTGCTGCGGGAAAAACTCAGCATACCGATTTGGTGGGTCATTGTAAATTCCAACGACAATAAACGGACGTGTAATTCCATTGGAAATCAAACTGTCGGCTGTTTCATCGACTCTCCATTCTTTTTTATTCCAAGTTGTGGTTGAATCAAAAAGCATTTGTCCGTCGTGCATATAAATGGTCGCATACTCCAACTGAGGATTGTAGTTCGACGGCAACCAAACGACTACTTGACGCGTGGTGGAATCACGAAATGGCAACTTGAAACTTTCCAAGGTTCCGTGTGAGGCACTTTGATTGTTCGGGACAAGCCATAAACGCTTATTTTTTTGAGCATAAAATGAACACGGAACTAAAAGTAAGAGCGCAAGGACACCTGAGAAAAGTTTCATTTGAATCAACGGTAAAAATTATTTTACAAGAATAGTTCTTTCCTGTCAAGAATCAAGCGTACATATCGTATTTTTGCAGTAAATTTTAGCACATGTTGGATAAACTTCTTGCCTCCCTTTTTTCGATGCGACTGATGACCATTGGATTATTACTTTTTCTAGTTGGAATCGGTGCAGCTACATTCATTGAATCAATATACGGCATTCAAAGTGCGAAAATCATCATTTACAATGCAACTTGGTTTGAAATTCTCCTTGTTTACCTGGCGTTAAACCTGATTTCTAACATTTTTAAACATAAAATGTTTCGACGAGAAAAAATCGCAACATTGATGTTTCACTTGTCTTTTTTAGTCATCATTTTTGGTGCGGCAATTACGCGCTACGTGAGTTTCGAAGGACAAATGGTTATAAAAGAGGGGACATCCTCTGATTTCATCTACACGGCTGTACCTCATGTGCTTGTGCACATGCAAGATTTGGCAACGGGCAAAACAAAAACAGAGGCGCACACATGTTATTTATCAGAAATTACGGATAATGATTTCACCTATTCAACAGAATTTCAAAAGAAAAACATTGATGTCAGCTATGTGAATTTTCAATCGAAAATGATTGACTCTTTGGTTGTTCGTCAATCGTTTAAAGAAACGTCCTTGGAATTAATTACGGATGGAATGAAGTCAAATTTCCTGACTGAAAATGACTTTTTCATGGTCGGAATGGTTCCCCTTTCTTTTGGACCAGAACCTAAATCTCCCGGAATGCAGGTCCGCAAAAAAGGAGATAGTTTACAAATCAAAACGGCCGTTCCATTGACATATTTACCCATGTCAGAAATGAGAAAAGCGCGTCAAAGTGGGGCAAATGTTCCGGACTCGATGTTTACGAACGTTCCTTTAAATCAATGGGTTGAATTCAAAACAACCACATTATATCATTGTGGGGACAAGCAATTTGTTTTCAAACGCGCATTGAATCATGCGAAAAAAGTCTTGATGCCATCTGGTAAAAAAAATGTGGGTTCCGACTATTTAACTGTTCGTGTGAGCGATGGAAAAGCAAGTAAAGTCATTCAAATTGAAGGTGGAATAGGTGCTATTCCTACACCGGTTCGTTTTGCCATGAACAACATTATGTATCAACTTGAATACGGTTCCATTCGAAAACCAATTAACTTTCAAGTATTCTGTAAAGATTTTAAATTGGACAAGTATCCAGGAAGCGAGTCGCCTTCATCCTTCTCGAGTGATTTAACCCTCATTGATGCGAAAAGAAAGGTTAAAATGGATCGACACGTTTTCATGAACAATGTCATGGATTATGATGGTTATCGTTTTTTCCAATCTGCATATGACCTCGACAATCCAGCAACGGCAGAGAACGAAGAAGGAACAATATTAAGTGTGAACCACGATTGGTGGGGAACAAACATTACGTATCTCGGATACCTGCTGATGAGTATTGGCATGCTGATGTCCTTGTTTGCACCAGTTGGGCGATTCCGAGAATTAAATGATAAAATGAAGAAGCTAAAAGCAAAACGCGCAAGCTTAAACGCATTAAGTTTAATGATTGGACTCCTTTTATTTCAAACGGTTTCATACGCACAAGATCATGCGCATGGAGCAAATCCAGCGGCGAAAATATTCAGAGTCATGTCCGAAGAACATTCGGAAAAACTTGCGTCGCTATTGGTTCAAGACTATGAAGGACGTATCTCTCCGATGCATACGTTATGTGATCAATTACTACGTAAAATCAATCGTTCCAATCACTATAAAGAATACAACGCGGTTCAAACGATCATGAGTATTCAAATGTATCCTCAATACTGGATCAATCAAAAAATTGTACAGGTTCCAAGTAATTTAAGAGACCCATTAAAATTAGGCGAGTATGCGAGTGTTATGGACCTAGTGGATCAAAAAACACAAGAATTCAAATGGTTAAAGGAATATAAAATTGCACATCAACGCTTGGAATCGCAACGCAATGAATTCGACAAAAAACTCATTAAATTAAATGAGAAATTCGAAGTTATTCAAGGTGTCATCATGTGGAAATACTTACGTGTTGTTCCTAAAAAAGGCGATGCGAATCACACGTGGTACATTCCTTTTCAAGTCGATACAACAGCATCTTTACAGGTTTTAAGCTACATCTCACTTTTGGATGAAGGGGCGAAAAAAAACAATTTTAGCAAGGCGGAAAGTGTCCTCAAAAAAGTAAAAGCACACCAACGAAAAGTAAGTTCGGATGTCGTACCAGCCGAATCTGCAGTGAACATGGAAATCTCTTACAACAAAATGGAGATCTTCAAACACTCTTACCAACTGTTATTATCCCTTGGATTCTTGCTCTTGATTGTTTCGTTTATTGGAATTTTTAAATCGGCAGCATCGCGTTTTTCGAAAGTTCAAAAATGGATGAATCGCATCATCATTGGATTCATGGTTGTATCCTTCCTCTACCTTGCCGCAGGACTTGGAATGCGTTGGGTGATTTCTGGCCATGCACCTTGGAGTAACGGTTACGAAGCAGTGGTTTTCATCGCCTGGGTAACCATGATTGCTGGATTTAGCTTCACACGTAAAAACATTGTCATCCTCGCTGGAACAGCCATTCTTGCTTCCTTGATGATCTTTGTGACGGAATTAAGTCTTTTCGATCCTGAAATCACGCCACTCGTACCTGTATTGAAATCGTATTGGTTAAAAATACACGTAGCCATCATTACTGGTAGCTATGGTTTCCTCGGATTAGCAGCGATATTAGGATTGCTGAACTTGATTCTTTACACCGTGCGTAACGAGAAAAACAAAGAGATAGTCACCATTAACATCAATGAATTAACATACGTATCCGAAATGACCATGACCATCGGTCTCTTTATGTTGACGATCGGGACATTCCTAGGTGGAATATGGGCAAATGAATCTTGGGGACGTTATTGGGGCTGGGACCCCAAAGAAACGTGGGCGCTTGTTTCCGTGCTTGTTTACGCTGTCATCCTTCACTTGCGTTTCATTCCGAAATTAAACGGGAAATTCTTATTTAATGTCATGTCCTTCTGGGGATATTCAGCCATCTTATTTACCTTCTTCGGTGTTAACTTCATGTTGGTCGGACTGCATTCATACGCGAATGGCGACGGACTTGGTAAGTTTCCAACTTGGTTGAGTTTGACTATTTTATTCTTTGTAGGATTCACGGCGTTTGCTTCTTTCCGAAACAAATCATTAGAACGAAAGTCTAAAAAAGATCTTTTATCCGAATGATTTCAGAACGCATACTTCATGAGGATAATCATGTGATTGTCATCAATAAAATGGCATCCGAAATTGTTCAAGGGGATAAGACGGGTGATCAAACCATGCCGGATGAAATCAAAGCGTATTTAAAAGAAAAATACCAAAAACCTGGGAACGTTTTCTGCGGTGTTGTACATCGTTTGGATCGTCCTACAAGTGGCGCGTTGGTTTTCGCTCGAACAAGTAAAGCCCTGGAACGCTTAAATGCGCAATTTCGCGACAAAGAAACCAATAAAATCTATTGGGCGATTGTGGAAACGGCACCGGAAAAACAAAGTGGACGACTCGTTCATCATTTAAAGAAGAACGAAGCTCAAAATAAAAGTTACCCCGTAAATGCAAGTGTTTCCGGTTCTAAGGAAGCGATTCTATCCTACCGTAAATTAGCATCCGGTGATCGTTACCATTTATTGGAAATCACGCTAGAAACAGGACGCCATCATCAAATTCGTGTTCAGTTAAGTTCCATTGGATGCATCATCAAAGGCGATGTAAAATATGGAGCGAAACGTTCCAATCCTGACGGATCTATCTGTTTGCATGCGCGTTACTTGAAATTCACTCATCCAACTTCCAAGGAAGAAGTTTCTGTCGTTGCGCCTGTTCCATCAGACCGACTTTGGCAAGAAATTACGAAGGGTTTGTAAACCACTTCTTGCGCCAAAACTGCGCGAATTTTACCAGTAAAATCAAGGCTGGAACCTCCACTAATGGACCAACAACTCCAGCGAAGGCTTCTCCTGAATGGATACCAAAAACACCGATGGAAACCGCAATCGCCAATTCGAAGTTATTTCCGGAAGCCGTAAAAGCCAATGCTGCTGTATCCGAATACGTCGCACCCATTTTCTTGGAAACAAAAAACATCAGGACAAACATGACGGCAAAAAAGATAATTAAAGGCACAGCAATCGTCAAGACATCCATCGGAATGGATAGCATCATTTTTCCTTTCAAACTGAACATCACCACGATGGTGAATAACAAGGAAATCAACGTGATAGGTGAAACAAATGGAATAAATGAATTCGTAAACCACTCCTCCCCTTTTTGTTTGATGAGCAATGATCTACTGAGAACCGCAAGGACAAATGGAATCCCCAGATAAACGCCAACAGTTTGTGCAATTTCGAGCATCGAAATGTTTAAATGCAGTCCTTTGACACCGAAGTACGGCAACACGATTTCCAAATAGAAATACGCATAGGATGAAAAGAAAAACACTTGAAGCAAACTATTGATTCCAACCAATCCTGCAACTAGTTCTCGGTTTCCATCCGCCAATTCGTTCCAAACGATAACCATGGCGATACATGGTGCAAGTCCAATCACAATTAATCCAGTCATGTATTCCGGGTATGCTTTGAGGAATAAAACGGATAACAAAAACATCAAGAATGGGCCAACAATCCACGTAATAAAAAAAGAAACCAACAATAACTTTGGTTTGGAAAGGATGCTGGGTATTTTAGAAAACTGCACCTTCGTTAAAGGTGGATACATCATCAAGATGAGTCCGATGGCTAGTGGGATATTCGTGGTTCCATAAGAAAGTGCATCCAATTTTTGATCCATATTGGGAACAATGTTTCCGATCAATATCCCAATAAGCATGGCAAGAAAAATCCACAAAGTGAGGTAACGATCTAAAAATGAAAGTTGTTTAACATTCGGTTGAGTCGACATAATTTAATGGGTTAAACGTGAAAAAACATAAAAGATTTCTCTGGCTATTTGATGAACACGGGCCAAGTACATTTCCGATTCTTGCGCTGTGCCGTCAAATGCTTTTGGATCCTCGAAAGAAAGTCCGATTCGGAAATCTGCTCCAACAACAAACGGACAATTTTGCTCCGCATGCGTACAAGTCATGATTGCAGCGAAATTCTCTTTTGGATTGACGTCATCCTCAATGAGTTTTGAAAAAGCAGCCATTGATTGTGTAGCATTCAACTGAATGACATAGTGAGGATTTTCACTCATTTCTGTTGTTTGAATATCCATTCCTATGGAACGAAGTGCTGTAATTGCATTTGGATGAAATGCGGTTACTTCCGTGCCAGCAGAAAATGTATGAATACCTGTTACCTGATAAAAGTCAGCGGCCAACGCGCAAAGTATCTGTCCGAAATGACTTCTTCTCGAATTGTGGGTACAGATGAACATCAATAAGGATTCTTTACCTGAATTTTGATTTCCATGTATATAGGTAGTCAAGCGATCAAGCACTAATTTTCGATCCGCCGGAATCTGATCAAATTGAAGAGTGATTTCTTCTGAAAATTGAGTCAACTTTGTATTCATAAGCTTGATTTAACAACAACCTCCTCCCGGAGTACAAGTAGATTTTGCCGATGGAGTCAATTCCACCAAACTAATTTTCTGTTTTGCAGGTGGTATGCCACATTTATCTTCTGCCAAACAAGCTGTGGTTGTTGAAAGCAATTCGAAAGAAGTGCCATTCCACGCCAGTTGGTATTTACCAATGGTCGATCCTTGATATTCAACTTCAATCTCCTCATCAGGCAAGTTCAAGGTTCGCTCGGACAATTCAATGATTTTCATCAATTTCTCTGACGCAAGACGATGGTCAAAGTCTTCCGCTTCCCATAACTGAAAACAAATGCGGTCTTCTAAACGCGTTGTTCCACCACAATCAATAAAACGTTTTTGAACGTGTCCAACTTCCGTGATGTGAAAATGCGAAGGAACCGTAGATCCATCTGGTAATTGAAATGACACCGTCGTCATTCCCGTCAAGTTTGCTTTAAATTCACTTAGTTTCATTGTTTCTTTTTTTTAACAACATGTTGGATTCTGATCGTATTTTAAGGAAGCTAAAAAAGAATCGAGCTGACTGATTTTATCCAAATTCAAACAGTAACAAATACTCGTGCCTGAAACACTTCCTTGAATGATACCAGCAGTTTTTAATTCCTTTAAATGTTGCGAAATGGTCGGTTGAGCAAGGGGAAGTTCATTCACTAAATCCGTACAAATGCATTTTTCCTGCGTTCGCAAAAATTGAATAATGGCAATCCGTGCTGGATGTCCCATCGCCTTAAATAGTGAGGCTAACTCGTTCACTTCTGCACTAAAACTTTCGCTTTTCGTCGTTCCCATCGCTTACAATATTGTTATATTGCAATATTACGATATTATAACAAATGTAAAAAAGATTTTCTCAGAAAATTAAGCGCGAAAGATTTTTGCAAATGTTTTACAGATAATGACAAGGTCCTGACTCAGTGACGGATTGGCTAAATATTTTTCATTTAATCGAATCTTTTCCGGCATCACCTCTTGAATGTATGTTTGTTGCGGATTGTCAGATTTTGCCAAAAGTTCATTTTCATGAAAATATTCCAAGGAGGCTAAATCGGTAATTCCTGGTTTGACTTGCAAAATTTTACGTTGTGATTCCGTGTATAAATCCACGTATTCTCTCACTTCTGGACGGGGTCCAACAATGCTCATTTCACCTTTCAGCACATTGATGAATTGTGGAAATTCATCCAATTTGTACTTGCGTAAGTAATACCCTGATTTGGTTATCCGTGAATCTCGAGATCCGACGGTGATTCTGCCCTGAGCCTCAGCATTGACATGCATACTTCGAAATTTCAAAAGTTGAAAAGAAACGCCATCCTTCCCTACTCGATTTTGCAAAAAAAAGACACCTCCTCGGGACTCTAATAGGATCCACAAGGAAAGCAAGATTCCAATAGGCAGAAAACAAATCAGCACAATTAAGGCAAAAAGGATGTCGAATACTCTTTTCATGCGTAACTTCACATTTGGTACAAAACTAATTTTTTTTCCTCAGCATGGCACAGGAACTTCAAGAACAAGTGAAACAAGCACTCGTTGATCAGTCATTTCGCACAGATACACTTGCGCAATTAGCAAAGGATTTTCAGCGTTGCGGTTTGACTCTTCATTCAACAGATGTGGATGATTTACTTTCGTCAATTGCATCCTGTATCAAAAACGTTTCAAATACCCAACTTCAGCAATTAATTTACCTCATCGATATTCCAGAATCTATTTTTATTTCCCTTTCGAGAAAAGAATCCTTTCACCAAGAATTAAGTGAAGTGATTTTGATGAGAGAAGCCTTAAAAGTATATTTACGTCATAAATTTAGTGCGCAATGAATCAGTACAAAGCCTCCATGGATTCCTTAACGAAAGGACTAACAATTGGTGTAAGTATCCTCTTACTTGTATCTGGATTTATTCCTTTTTCGTCAATCAATGAATTTCAATTTTCAGATTTGATTATTCCCAGTGCTGTATATATTATGCCCTTTTCATTGATTATTATTCTCGTATTAACTTACGGTCTTAGTCCTAAAGGATATGCGTTTCATGATAGAAAATTGGTTATCTACCGTCCATTTCACAATAAGTTCTATACAACCGAGGACATACTCCATATTTCCATTGTTGATAGAAAGGAACTTAAAAATTCGCTGCGCGTTTTTGGTGTTGGTGGACTATTCGGATACTTTGGTTTGTTTCGAAACAGTCGCTACGGAACAATGATTTGGTATGCTACGCGTCGCGATCGATTTGTGGTGATCGAACGTTCCAATGGCAGAACAATTGTCCTCACCCCAGACGATCCTAATTCATTCGTTTCAGAGTGGAATGAAACAATTCAGCGTTAAATCGCAGAAAGAAGTCGTTTTCGCGAGTTTCAATGTATATCATCTCGTTTGATTTATTAAATTTGTATCTAAATTAATGAGTATGAATTTCATTGCCTCTAGCACAAGTCTATTAAAACATCTACAAAGTATTTCAGGCGTACTGAATACAAGTAATACCTTGCCGATTTTAGATAACTTTCTTTTTGAAATCACGAACGGACAACTGACAGCATCTGCTTCAGATTTAGAAACGACCATGGTGACCAAATTGGACGTTCATTCGGAGGAAGATGGCAAAATTGCCATTCCTGCTAAATTATTGTTAGATGTATTAAAAAGCTTACCAGACCAACCTTGTACGTTTAAAGTGAATGCAAGCAATTACCAAATTGAAATTGCATACGACAATGGTAAATCTAGAATGGTCGGATTCAACGGTGATGAATTCCCTAAAATTCCTGAATTAGCAGGGAAAAGTGCAATCAAATTATCTGGAGATCTTCTTTCTCGTGCCATCAATAAAACGTTGTTTGCTTCTGGAAATGATGACCTTCGTCCAGTGATGAGCGGTGTATTCTGTCAGTTCTCTGCAAGTGAAATCACTTTTGTAGCTACAGACGCACACAAACTTGTTCGTTTCAGAAGAACGGATGCAGAAGCGAGCGGAAGTTCAGCTTTCATTCTACCGAAGAAACCTTTGAATATGTTGAAATCTAACCTTCGTGGTGATGAAGCGGTTTTACTAGAATACAACGAATCCAATGCTGTTTTTACGTTTAATGACTTGATTTTAGTATGTCGCTTAATCGACGGAAAATACCCGAATTACGAAGCGGTGATTCCAAAAGAAAATCCAAATGTTTTGACAATTGATCGTTCTCAATTGCTTTCATCTATTAAACGTGTGTCGATTTTTTCCAATAAAACAACACATCAAATTAAATTGAAGTTAGCTGGATCTGAACTTTCATTGTTCGCGGAAGACATTGACTTTGCCAACGAAGCAAGTGAGCGTTTGACATGTAACTACGACGGTGATGATTTAGAAATTGGATTCAATTCACGTTTCTTGATGGAAATGTTGAACAACTTAGATTCCGATGAAATCAAACTTTCCATGAGCGAACCGAGTCGCGCTGGAATCCTAACACCTGCTATCCCTGCTAATGAACACGAAGACATTTTAATGCTCGTGATGCCTGTGATGCTAAACCGTTAATCTACTTTCACATACATGCCTCAAGGACTGAGCAACATTCGGAATTTATCCTTGAAGGAACTTCAGGGTGAATTTGTTGAGCGAAATGAAAAATCGTTTCGTGCCAAACAAGTCTATGAATGGCTATGGAAAAAAAATGCAGCTTCCTTCGAGGAAATGACGAATCTGAGTAAAGAACTCAGAGAGATGTTGCAACAACATTATTTCATTGATCATATTCAACTGCAAGATCAGCAAATAAGCAAGGATAAAACCATCAAATGTGCCTTTACCATCGAAGAAGGTAAGGTAGTTGAAGGTGTGTTGATTCCAACAAAATCCCGGACCACCGCATGCATCTCTTCGCAAGTTGGTTGCAGCTTGTCCTGTACCTTTTGTGCAACAGGTAGATTGAAATTACTTCGAAATTTAAGTGCAGGTGAAATTGTTGACCAAGTTGTCTACTTGAAAAATCAAGCAGAAGAACGTTACGGACAAAACCTAACCAACATTGTTTACATGGGAATGGGTGAACCGCTCCTTAATTATAAAAATGTCCTTCAATCAGTTGACCGTCTTTGCAGCGAAGATGGACTTGGAATCTCACCCAAACGTATAACCGTTTCCACAGCAGGAATCGCAAAAATGATTCGCAAACTCGGCGACGACGATGTTAAATTCAATTTAGCACTTTCCCTCCATGCCGCAAACGATAAGAAACGCGATAAAATCATGGAGATTAACGAATCTAATAACCTTTCTGAATTATCAGAGGCATTGGAATATTTCCATGAAAAAACGGGTTCAAGGGTTACCTTTGAATACATCATCTTTAAAGACTTTAACGATGAAATCGAAGATGCACGTGAACTTGCAAACTTTGCAAAATGTGTTCCGTGTAAAATCAATATTATTGAGTACAATCCGATCGAAAATGGAGAATTCCAACAAGCAGACGCACACAAAGTGGATGCTTTTGCTGCCTTTTTGGAATCGAAAAACCTCATCGTGAATGTCAGAAGAAGCCGTGGTAAAGACATCGATGCTGCCTGCGGACAACTTGCTAATAAAAACAAAGCCATCCTGAAGGATGAACGCATTCTGAAGTAACTTACAGAATAGAACATCGTCCTGCTTATAGAAATCCATTTGCTATGATCAAAGTATCTCACCTCAGAAAGGAATTCGAACTAAGTCGCCAACAAAAGAAAGAACTCAATACCACAGCGGACAAAGCACTTGCTGTTGACGACCTAAGTTTTGAATGTCAACCGGGAAAAGTTTTTTCACTGCTTGGACCAAATGGAGCAGGAAAAACGACTACCCTACGCATGCTTTCAACGATTTTATCTCCCACTTCAGGTAGCATCGAAATTGCCGGAGTTGACGCCGTAAAATATCCACAAGAGGCTCGTTCAAAAATTGGATTTCTCACAGGATCAACTGGACTTTATGCACGTTTGACTCCCCTCGAAATTATCGATTATTTCGCTGCTCTTTATCAAGTTCCCACAAAGGAAAGGGAAGAACGTAAAAAGTACCTATTCGATTTATTGAACATGAACGATTTTCTTCAAAAGCGAATCGGTAAATTAAGTACGGGAATGAAACAAAAGGTTTCCATTTGCCGCACCATGATTCATAATCCCGAAGTGGTGATTTTCGATGAACCAACAAGTGGACTCGACGTCATCACAGCGGAAAACATCATCAAACTCATTCGCGATTGCAAGGACCAAGGGAAAACGGTGATTTTCTCTAGTCACATTATGAGTGAAGTTGATTTGTTATGCGACGAACTCGCGATTGTTCACAAAGGACAACTTAAATACAACGGACCCATGTCCGATTTTCGTCAAAACATGGAAGCTAGTAATCTAACGGAAGAATTCATCCGTATTGTTCAACGTTAATTCATTCCTCATGATTTTTACCATATTCAAAAAAGAACTCATCGATACCTTACGTGACAAACGCACGATGCGCACGATGTTATTGATTCCCCTGCTTGTGTTTCCGATTACGCTGACCTTGTTCGTCAATGTTTCCTCTTCTTTTGAAAAAAAAGCAAGTGAGGAGAAATTGAAAATTGGTGTTTGGGGTGATTTGGGCGCGAAATATTGGAATCAACTCGAAGAAATGCCCGATGGATTAGGGAAAAAAGAATTACAAAACTTTGAAGACTCTGCCGCACTAAAAAGAGCCATTGAACAAGGAGAAATTCAACTTGGACTCATTGTCCCGAAAAACGAAGCGGAATTAGCACAAACAAAAAAAACCATTTCCTTAACGTGGTTATTTGACGCTTCCGAAGTTGGACGACAAGAACGAGCTGAATCCTACATGAATTACATTTCAGACAAAGCTGAATCTGCCAGATTAGAAGAACTTGGCGTGGATGCGGAAAAACTACATCCACTTGTACCTGTTTTTCAAAATTGTGCCAGTGATAAAAAGATGATCGGACAACTCGCTGGTGGGATTTTACCATACATCTTTATTGCTTTTGGATTTATCGGTTGTATGTATCCAGCCATTGATTTGTTCACAGGGGAAAAAGAACGTGGAACCATTGAAACTTTACTGACGACTCCTGTCTCTAGATGGCAGATATTAGTCGGAAAAATGATGGTTGTTGTCACATCTGGTATGTTGGCCGCAAGTTGTGCACTCTTGGGACTATTTGTTTCCATTGAGTTTTTAGACATCGTGGACAACAAAGAGATTTTAGACATAGTTCATGGAATTCTAACACCATCGTTTATCATTGCCATGTTTAGTTTGCTTTTCCCTCTAGTGGTCTTTTTTGCTGGCGCCATGATTCCCATTGCTGTGTATGCGAAATCATTTAAAGAAGCGCAAAGCATCATTACTCCATTGAATTTCGTAATGGTCCTTCCTGCCATGATTGGTTTCTTTCCAGGAATTGAATTAAATGCCATGACAGCTGCTATTCCGGTAGTGAACATCGTTCTTTCCACAAAAGAATTGATTTCTGGAACCTTATCCGTGGGATATTATTGCATTAGTTTGGGAATCATGTTACTGCTTGCAACACTATCTGTGATTGTTTCTTACCGTCAATTTGGTAACGAAGCCCGGATTTTAAATTAACGGATGAGGTGGATGAATCCACTTTTCTTCTTTTGATCGAATTCGAGTAAGTAGAAATAAACACCATCCTGAAGCACAGCTCCATGCATGTCTTTTCCATCGAATGGCGTGTCGAAACGCTTTCCGGAATAAATCATGTTCCCCCATCGATTGAATACCTTTAACTGATATTCCTGACAGGATTTAAACATGGCTTCAATATCCAATTCATCATTGAATCCATCGCCATTTGGTGTGATGACATTTGGAAAATCAAAGTCCTCGTAGTTGTAAATATTTGTGATGGAAACGGGGATCACCGATGGACTTGAAACACATCCATTGATGGAAATCGTCGCACTGTAATTTCCCATTTGTTCGATTTGAACTGGAAAGAATACATCCGTGTTTGTTGATGCGAAATTCAGCGGTCCGGACCAACTATAAAGTGCATTTGATACCGGATCGATGTGCAAGGAAACAAGATCTCCGGGACACTCCACAGGACTGTCGCCAGTCAAAATAGGTGCCGCAGGAATTGGATACACCGTTAAATTCAAGGTGACCACGGAATCACATCCAGCTACAGTCTGTAATGTGTGATTGTAAACTCCTGTGCTCGTTAAGGTTTGACCAAAAAACAACGTTGACTGCCCTTGACAGAAGGTCATGGAACTAGTGGAAGCTAAAACAGGATTCACCGTCAGCGTCAGATTGATGATGGAATCACATCCCGCAACGGTTTGAATCGTTCGGCTGTAATTTCCAGCAGTAGTTAATGTTTGCATACCAAAAGTATAACTTCCACCCTGACAAATGGAAGCTTGAATGTTGGAAGTGAGGATAGGATCTACGATTAAGGTTAAGTTAATCGTTGAGTCACAGCCCGACGCTGTTTGCAACAATTGCGTATAAGTACCTGAAGAAATTAACGTGTTTCCCGCAAACGTATAACTTGCACCCTGACAAATATGCACAGTTTGATTATTTGTTAAATTAGGTAAAAGGGTCAAGTTTAACACGACTGTAGAGTCACAACCCAAAACACTGGGAAAGACAACAGGATGAAATCCGGAAGTAGAAAATGTTTGAGTTCCTAAAGTGTAGGATGCTCCTTGACAAATACTGATTGGTAGCGTGTCGTTGAACAAGGGGTTCACCGTTACCACCACACTATCAAACGAAGGACATGAATTGGGATTAGACACGAGATTTGTCGTCACCGTATACGTCTGAGAAATCGGTGTGTTTCCAGTATTCGCTAAATTGACAATCGGATTGGAAATCGTATTTTGACTTAAACCCGGAGCCGCAGTCCAAGAATAAATGTAGTTGGTATTGTTTATGCTTCCTATTTGCGCTGTTTGTCCATTACACACACTCACATCGGGACCTGCGTTAGATGTAGCAATGTCCGCGTAAATCGTAGCGTTGCGAATGGAGTGACGGTCATTTGATCCACCTGTACTGGCTGTCCAACCCATGTATCCCGCAAAGTTCAAGTTATATGTTCCGGATAAATATTGAGTTCCATTCACCGAAACAGTAACAACTCCGTAATTGTACGAGATGACCGCAGTATTATACGTGCTGGAGCGAAGGAAATTTAAATTACCACCAACATTGTTTAAGGTTGTGATTCCTGCGATGCATTCATTGTAACCAGGTCCACTGTAAATTTGAATTTCCGGATTGGCTCCACCGCAGTTATTGTATGTGTCGAATACGACTTTAATGCCATTCGCTGTAGACGGAATTCCGACTCCACCACCCGAAACGAATCCCGTTGGCGGAACGTCTAAGAAGCAAAAAGCAATTCCATCCGCACTAGTTCCATCGAACATGCGAAAATCAAATTGTACATTCCATTGGTAACAGGTACCTAAGTCAATTGCTTGATTGTAAAAAATGGCACCACTCGAATTTCCGATATTATTGGTGAGAATCAATTCATCTGGATCTACATTCACATCACCTCCAGTATCCCCTGTCGCTGCTGCACCGGTTAAATTCCAGCCTGTCGTGTTCATATTTGGTGAACCTGTTAACTCAGCAAACACCAATGTTTGAGCTTCGGATTTCCAGAAAAAAAACGTGCAACTCAATAAAAAGAAAATGTGTCGTAACTTCATGTAATCTGATTTGAGGAATAAAGTTGGTCAAATAAGTTGAACAACGCAAAAAAGGACGTTTTATTGAAAAGAATAGTTGCCTAAATAAACTCTGCTAATTCTATCCAACGCTCTGTTAAGCTATCAATCTCTTCCACTACTTTCCCTAAGGCGGTTCCATTTTTCATGAGTTCCTCATTCGTTAATTCTCCGCTGGATAATGTCAAGGTCAGTTCATCCTTCGTCTTTTCTAATTCCGGAAGGCGACGCTCAATGGTTTCGTATTCTTCTTTTTCTTTGAAGGATAATTTTCGTTTTTTTGTTTCTAAAGCCGATGGAGAAATTGTTTTTTCTTTGATCTCGGGTTCTTCCTTGGTGATGTTTTGTTTCACACCGCGTTTTTTGTCCAACTGCTGCTGACGGAAAACGGTATAGTTTCCGACAATATCTTTCAGCTCACCTTGTCCTTCAAAAACGAACAAGTGATCGACCATTTTATCCATGAAGTAACGGTCGTGAGAAACGACAATCAAACAGCCTTGAAATTGGCGTAAATATTCCTCCAACACAGACATCGCGAAAATATCCAAGTCATTCGTTGGCTCATCGAGAATCAAAAAGTTTGGATTGCTCATGAGTACACGCAACAATTTCAATCGACGTTTTTCACCTCCACTTAACTTGTGCACGAATTGATAGTGCATGTCACGTGGAAATAAGAAACGTTCCAATAATTGTGCGGCGGACATTTGACGTCCTTTTTCTAGTGGAATGTATTCTGCCACTTCACGCACAACATCAATAACTTTAAAGTCGTCATTCACTTTGATTAAATCTTGAGAGTAATAACCAAATACAACAGTTTCTCCGAGTACAATTTTTCCTTTATCAACCTCTTCTTGTCCAACCAACATTTTCAGGAACGTTGTTTTACCAGCTCCATTATTTCCTACAATCCCCAATCGTTCTTGACGTTGGACATTGTACGAGAAGTCATTTAATATCACACGATTAGGGTAGGACTTACTCACCTTATGGAATTCAACGATTTTTGAACCTAATCGTTCCATTTTAACTGGCAATTCCAGTTCGTCCTCGTCTAATCGTTGAGATGCTACTTTTTTCACATCTTGGAAGGCATCTACGCGTGCTTTTTGTTTCACTCCACGAGCCTTTGGTTGACGTCGGATCCAATCCAATTCTTTTCGGAAGGTGTTTTTTGCCTTCTCAATTGTTGATTGTGTTTGCTCTTGACGCTCCGCTTTTTTCTCTAAATAATACGAGAAATTTCCTTTATAGCGATAAATGGTTTGATCAGCTAATTCCAAAATAGTATCACACACGACTTCCAAGAAATAACGGTCGTGAGTCACCATTAATATCGTCGATTTAGAAGAAGATAAATAGTTTTCTAACCATTCGATCATGTCGAGGTCCAAGTGATTCGTTGGCTCATCGAGGATTAAAAAATCGGCATCGGAAAGCAATACTTTTGCCAACGCAACACGCTTTTTTTGTCCACCGGATAATTCGCTAATGCGTTTATCCATGTCCTCCAATTTCAATACGGACAAAATTTGTTGCACACGCACCTCCGTGTCCCATGCATTCAATTCCGTAATGGACTGATATAATTCCTCTAATTTCGCTTCATCGTTTTTAGCAACAGCGATATTATATTCTTTGATTAATTTCAGTTCCGGTAAATCATGATCGAAAATCGATTCGAGAATTGTTTGATCCTCGCGCATGTTCTCGGTCTGCTCCATGAACGCTACGCGTATGTCCTTACGAAAGGTAACTTTACCAGAATCAACTGGCTCCATTCCCATGATACAGCGCATCATCGTCGTTTTTCCCGATCCATTTTTTGCTACAATGGCCACTTTTTGACCTTGGTCGATACCAAAAGTAAGGTCTGCGAAAATCATTCGCTCGCCGTATGATTTGGTTAAATTTTCAATGGATAAGAAATTCATAGTCTAATTCCCGTAAGTTGGGCGGGCAAAGATAAGGATAATAAATAGTTTGACAGTTCTCAAGAAATGTCTAATAAAAGACCTTTATCTACCTCAAACGATTCAAAGAATCCAATAGTACTTTGTCCTTTTGAACGCCTTTCATTGCAAAGTACGTAAAAGGTAATCCACAAACGAGCATGTAAAAACCAATTCCAACATGCACTCCAGTGATTTCTTTTGGAGAATAGCCGTTCACACCGAAAGTCGTTACCAAAATGACCGCTAGCACAAATAACAAGTACATAAATAGCGTCATTTTCGCCAAGGTATATTGACGTTTCAAGTTTTTATAGGACATCATCGCAACGAACGTGAACAGGACAAGAAAAATGACGAAAACATACGTGAACTGGTAATTACTCAACCATTCTACATATCCACCTTTGACATCTTGACGCTCGACACCAAAAACAGATTGAGTGTAATTGAGTTTTCCATCTGACATGGTAAATAACTCCATCCCAAACAATAAGCTGGATAAAATCGCCATCACAATGATGAAATAAATGGTTTGAATGCGTTGTAACATATTGCTATTTTTTAAAGGTGAATTGCTTTATTTCGTAAATAAAAATCTAATAAAACGATGGCAGCCATTGATTCAACAATGGGAACGGCCCTCGGTAAAACACAGGCATCGTGACGTCCCTTACCCTCAATGGTGATTTCGTTTCCATCTCGATCAATGGAAACCTGGTCCTGCATAATGGTCGCTACCGGTTTAAAGGCCACGCGAAAATCAATGGGCATGCCATTCGATATTCCACCTTGAATTCCACCGGAA
>ENA-OUVC01000034-OUVC01000034.1-marine-metagenome-genome-assembly--contig:-NODE-34-length-101160-cov-5.357439_pt1 | contig 101160 bp, 105 predicted proteins | sample MGYA00248622_ERZ508571 | MGnify/ENA primary metagenome ERZ508571 (study PRJEB26236, sample SAMN06267175) | marine metagenome | isolation source: Columbia River Estuary | place: USA:Columbia River... | reverse complement strand
TTGTTGGCGATGTTGTCGAGGTGTCCGCGGTAGCGCAACCAAGGACCGGCCATCGAAATGTGGTCGGTGGTGCACTTACCCTGGGCCTTGATGAGCACTTTGGCACCAGTAATATTGGTGCCGTCCCATGCGGCGAAGGGCTCAAGGAGCTGAAGGCGCTGGCTGTCGGTCTTCACATCCACGGATACATGGCTTCCATCTTCGGCCGGAGCTTGGTAACCGGCATCCTCTACCGCGTACCCACGTGCGGGCAACTCGTCGCCACTTGGCGGGTCGAGCATGACGCGCTCACCATTTGCATTCACCAAGGTGTCTTTGAGCGGATTGAATCCAAGGTCACCGGCGATCGCAAGTGCTGTAACGAGTTCGGGTGAACCGACAAACGCGTGGGTATTGGGGTTTCCGTCGGCACGCTTGCTGAAGTTGCGGTTGAACGAGTGAACAATCGTATTCTTTTCTTGCTTGTCGGCACCTTCACGGGCCCACTGGCCGATGCAGGGTCCGCAGGCATTGGCGAACACTTTACCGCCAATCTCTTCAAATACACCGAGGAGCCCGTCGCGCTCGGCCGTGAAGCGAACCTGCTCGGATCCGGGAGTGATGCTGTACTCCGCGGCTACCGTGAGGCCTTTGGCCTTGGCTTGACGCGCAATCGAAGCCGCGCGGGTCATGTCTTCGTACGATGAGTTGGTACATGAACCAATGAGACCCACCTCGACCTTCATCGGCCAGCCGTTCTTTTCGGCAAGGGCGCGCACTTCAGAGATTGGCGTGGCCAAATCTGGAGTAAACGGCCCGTTGAGGTGCGGCTCGAGGGTGTCGAGGTTGATTTCAATTACTTGGTCGAAGTACTTCGCAGGATCAGCATAGACTTCAGCGTCGCCAGTGAGTTCGGCACGCAGGCCGTTGGCCAAGTCGGCAACCTCGGCGCGACCCGTGGCACGCAGGTAGCGTTCCATGCTGTCGTCGTAGCCAAACGTAGAAGTGGTAGCGCCCACTTCGGCGCCCATGTTGCAGATCGTTCCTTTACCGGTACAGCTGAGGGATTCCGCACCGTCACCGAAGTACTCGATGATGGCTCCGGTTCCGCCTTTCACGGTCAAGATGCCGGCAACTTTGAGGATCACGTCTTTAGCTGAAGTCCAGCCGTTCATGCGACCAGTCAGCTTCACACCGATCAGTTTGGGGAACTTGAGCTCCCACGGCATACCCGCCATCACGTCGACGGCGTCGGCGCCACCAACTCCGATCGCAACCATTCCGAGTCCGCCCGCGTTGACGGTGTGTGAATCGGTTCCGATCATCATGCCGCCAGGGAAGGCGTAGTTTTCGAGCACAACCTGGTGAATGATACCTGCTCCGGGCTTCCAAAATCCGATTCCGTACTTATTCGAAACCGAGGCGAGGAAGTTGAACACCTCGTTCGACTTGTTGATCGACTCCTGGAGGTCGGTGGTTGCACCCACGCGCGCCTGAATCAAGTGGTCGCAGTGCACCGTCGAGGGAACCGCCACTTTTTTGCGGCCCGCCGACATAAACTGAAGCAGAGCCATTTGGGCCGTCGCGTCTTGCATTGCCACGCGGTCCGGGGCAAAGTCGACGTACGAGGTTCCGCGCTGGAAGGCCTCCTTCGCTTCGCCCTCCCAAAGGTGGGCGTACAAAATTTTCTCAGAGAGCGTCAATGGGCGACCCAGCACGGTGCGGGCGGCCTTCACTTTGGTTTCGTAACCGGCGTAAAACGCCGCAACCATATCGAGGTCAAATACCATAATTAGGGAATTTTTGCAAAATTACTGCAGAAACCAGGGATTTTATCCACGGATTTTTCTGAAATCGCGTGGATTTTCCTAAAAATTTCGAAAACTAACGCACTTCAGTACGGAAGCCGAAGTGCCACGCACCCTCAACGCCTTCACTGACAAACCAGTATGCTCCGGGCGCCAAAAAGGTGGTCGGAACCGCGACTTCGTCGCCGGCCCAGGTTCCGCGAAGCACCAGACGACCCAACGCGTCCACCACCCCAAAGCTGCGGGGCGACTGACCGGCAGGGCGAAGCACCTCAAGGCGGTCTGAATGCTGGCGCCACGTGTAGCCCTTAAGATCACGGTCGGCGTCGAGACCGATCCACACGTGCCCGGCGAACATTACACTGTCGTCGGCAGCCTGGTAGCCCGCATCTTTCAACGTGAATGACTTGCCGTCGGCAGCAATTTCAAGGCGAACCCAGCCGTTGATGACGGTGTCGTTAACGTTGCGGCGAAGGCCCAAAAATCCGTCTGAATACGGAGCCTGCCACTGTGCATATGGGTCGTGCTGGCCGTTGAAGCGGTAGTCGAGGTAGCCGTAGTATGCCGAAGGCGAGGTGCCCTGCCAGAGCGAAGATGAACGCGAAATCGAGTCACCTACCGCCAAACGGTTGGAATAGTAGTAGGCGCCACGCTGCTGACCCACCACTTGAATTCGCGCGCTGTCAAGTGGCGAAACCAATACGGCTGAGATTAACCCGGTGGTTCCGGTGTCGCGCAAGAGGGTAAAGCGCAAATCCGCAATGCTGTCTTGGTTGAAGTCCACATCGGCAAACCCCTGGTTTACAGAAACGGTGGTATCTGAGAAGTCAATGTACACGTACTGCGCCCAGGCCGAGGTGGCGGAGGCGATCACGAGTGCAAGCGCGGCATAAATCTTGGTCATTTCGGGTGCAAAGGTGCAAAATGTAGACCACGCGCGCACCATTACCTTTACCCTATTCTATGGCCCGTCTCTCTACCCCCGTTGTCTTCGAAGCCCTTCGCATGGCAGTGCAGGCCCTTCAGGCCCAGCTCTTGCGGGCAATTTTGACCGCGCTCATCATTGCGATCGGCATCACCGCGTTGGTCGGAATGTTGACCGCCACGAGCGTCATGGAGGGCTCGATCACCAAGCAGTTTTCGAGCATGGGCGCGACCACCTTCACTATTCAGCAAGGCGGAATGCAAATCCGCATCGGTCGCCAAGGGATTCAAGAAAAACCCCAACCTGAGATTCCGATTGACCAAGCCGTACGACTCAAAGCGCGACTCGAACGCGAGGGGTTGAAGTCTAGCGTTAGCGACAACGTAGCGGGTGCTATCGAGGTCCAGCACGAAGGCACCAAGACCAATCCCAACGTCAACGTCATTGCGTCAGACAATGCCTACCCGCTGACTCAGGGACTTGAACTCGCCGAGGGCCGCTTCTTTTCTAAAACAGAGCAGGACGAGGCACGGGCCGTCGCCGTACTGGGTTCGGATGTAGCGGGCACACTGTTCCCCAACGGTGAAGCCGTGGGCAAAACCGTACGTGTGGGAAGCAAGCCATATGCGGTGGTCGGAGTAACCGCTCCGAAGGGAAGCAGTTCGTTCATGTCGAGCGACCAGGTCGTCTACCTCCCCTTGCGTACGGGGCACCTCGAATACGCGGGACCGTGGTCGAGCTACGTCATTAGCGTAATGGCTCCGTCACCCGAGGCCTTGGATGCGACCATTGAGCGCGCCACCGTCGTCATGCGCTCGGTACGCCGCCTGAAGCCCGGAGCCGAAGACAACTTCAACCTTCGCCGCAGCGACAGTATTTCGGCGATGCTCATCGAGTCGCTGAGTTCGGTCAGCAGCGGAGCCGCATTGATTGCACTGATTACGCTACTCGGCGCCTCGATTGCCTTGATGAACATCATGCTCGTGAGTGTCACGGAGCGCACCCGCGAAATCGGTACCCGCAAAGCACTAGGCGCCAGTGCGCAAGTCATCGTCATGCAGTTCCTCGCCGAAGCCATCGTGGTCAGCGTCGTCGGAGGCATCGCCGGAATCGCCATGGGCCTCGCCGTAGGCAACGGATTGGCCTACGCGATGGGCGCCGACGCCGTCTTCCCCATTCAATGGATGCTGTTGGCCTTAGTCGTTTCCGTTGCCGTTGGAATCATTTCGGGTTGGTACCCCGCCAAAAAAGCTGCGGGACTTGACCCCATCGAAGCCCTTCGCTATGAGTGACGTCCGCGAAGTGCACGCCAGCGACCCGTGGTGGACGCTCGACCATGATTCCGCCCGCGTCGGACGCCGCGTTGCCGGCGCCTTTGCACGCCGAGACATCCAGCTGCGTTACGTTCAGACCCGTCTGGGATGGCTGTGGGCTTTGATCCAGCCCGTGGCCCTCATTGCCGGCCTAACTCTTGTGCTCGGACGCGTATTTGGGCTTCCCGACGAAGGCCTTCGGCAGTTTGGTTTGAACCTCGCCGCGGCCCTTCCTGGATGGATTTGGTTTCAGTACATCGTCAGCCAAGGCGCGCCCAGCCTTGTGCACAATCAGGCGCTCGTGGTCAAGTCTGCATTCCCGCGAACTGCGCTGCCCAACGCCAAGGCACTAGTGGGTCTAATAGACTTTGCCGTGGCTTCTGTGGTGGTCGGAACCGGCCTCGTCCTGCTCGACGCTGCCTCGCCGTGGGCTGTGGTTCGTCTACCGCTCATTGCAGTGTTTACCGCAATTTCTGGCCTCGGCTGGGCCTACTTGTTGGCCGCCGTTTCGGTTCGCCGGCGCGACGTACTCAGTATGCTGCCCGTCGCCCTTCAGGTACTGTTTTTTGTCAGCCCGGTTGCGCTGCCGAGCGCCAACTTTGACCTCAACGGCTGGGGCCTAATCTATTGGCTGAATCCGGCGGTTGCGATCGCTGACGGCTTTCGTTGGGCCTGGCTCGACTGGTCGGTGTGGCAGCCCGCACACGCCCTTTCGTTTGCTTCGGGCGGAATCATTTTTGTGGTCGGACTCCTCAGCTTGCGCTACCAATCGCGCCGCATTTCGGAATTCTTATGAGCGAAGTTCGAATTCACGCTGAAAACCTCGGCAAGCAACTCGGGGGACGTTGGGCCCTGCGCAAGCTGGACCTGAGCGTCCGCGCGGGCGAGGTCGTCGGAATCATCGGAGCCAACGGAGCCGGAAAATCCACCCTTCTCAAAACCTTGAGCGGACTGCTGCACCCCGATGAGGGCAGCTACCGCATTCATGGCCGAATGGCCAGCCTCCTCGAAGTTGGAACCGGATTTCACCCCGACCTCAGCGGCCGCGAAAACGCCTACCTACGGGGTGCACTACTCGGCATTACACGAAGCGAAATCCAGCAAATTCTGCCCGTCGCTGCCGAGTTCGCCGGAATTTCAGACCGACTCGACGAACCCGTCAAGTACTACTCGAGCGGCATGCAAGTCCGTCTGGGTTTTGCGCTGTCGGCTCACCTTCCTGCTGAAATCCTCTTGGTGGACGAGGTGCTCGCCGTAGGCGACGCCGCATTTCAAGCCAAAAGCCTGGACTTCATGGAGTCCCACTGGAAGTCCGAAGGCCGCAGCATTCTGTACGTGGCGCACCAGCTCTACACGGTACGGCGCATTTGCGACCGCGTCCTTTGGATTGAGGGCGGAATCCTTAAAATGCAGGGTCCAGCCGACGAAGTCTGCGACGCCTACATCGAGCGCACTATGGCGCAACCCATCGCGTGGCCTTCAGCTGCGGAACGCGGTGGCCTTGGCGGAATTCGTGCGCAGCAACTTGACGTTGAGGTCGACTGGACCACGGGCAATCCCGCTTCGGTGCGGGTGGTGTGGAACGGGTCCGCTCACGGAACCGCAGACGTTCGCCTCAGCGTGGCGCGAAGCGACGGGGCTCCCCTAACCCTATGGAGCAGCCTACAGTCCGGTCTTAACAAGCCGGCGGAAGCCGGTTCAGCCACCGTACGCATACCCGAGCTCGCACTCAGCCAGGGCGCGTACACGCTTCACCTGCGCCTATTTGTAGACGGAATTCTACACGACGAAGTGCGCGACGCGGCCGTCATTCATGTGGCGCACGGTCTGTGGCGGGGGCAGGTGTACCCCACTCCGCGCCCCATGGCACTGCAGGAACAGCACTGGATTTAACGCTTTTTGAGCCCCACTGCCTTGAGGGCGAGACTGGCCTGAGTGCGCGCCCACTGAATGGCGCGCTGGGTCCACGGAACAGGTACAGCATGGGGCCCGTTCGGATGGTGAAAAAGTCCGTGCATGTACGCAGAGCCCTGCTTTGGTGACAGTTCACTGGGGTAGCTCAACGCCCAATCAGATGCATCGTACCCCTGGGCCTTGAGGTAGGATTCAAAGACGGGACGGTAAAATTCGACGTCCGCGTCGGTAAACCACCGGCGCCAGTCACTGTGCACTTGGCTGCGGGCCACGTGGCGAAAGTTTCCGCGTAAGGCCTCTTCGCCCTTGAGGCTGAATCCGAGGTAGGATTCCACGGCATCCCAGTTGCGGTCGACAAGGTCCTCGTAGTGCCAGATGAACCAGCCGTCGGTGCGCAGGCGATCCAGAAATGCAGAGAGTTCGTCGAGCTTGCGCTTTTGTTCTTCGGCGTGTTCCTTGAGAACCTGTGGGTCGTCCGAGTGCAGACGGTGAAACGCCACAGATGACGGGTTGACCTCCTTTTGGCACACCTTCTTATGGGCCAATTCAAAGGCCGAAGGGTCTGGGTTGTGGACGTAGAACCAGCGGTAAAAAAATCCCGAAATCCACCGGTCTCGGGGGTCGCGCACTAAAAAAATCTTTTTGTCGAAGTGCGCAAAGGCATCAGCAGCGGCTTCGCCCGACCACCCGTGCATTTCAGGGCTCGAGTACAAAATCTTAACCAATGTGGCGTCAGCGTCCGGCCACTTCATGCCGTCAAGACGGTGAAACTGATTGCTTTCGAGCTTATTGGGCTCAAAAACCTCGGTGAGCGGCCCCTGAGCCTTAAGCGCCTCTGAGAGCAGTGAAAAACCATAAGTTGTGCCGCTTCGCGGCATTCCAAACAAAACGGTGCGCATGGGGGCTGAAGGTACATTAAGTTTGGGGGATGCGCGAACGACTTCCTTTGGTGACTGTGGCGGTGCCCAACTTCCGGCACGAACGCTACCTTCCATTGCGCCTGCAGAGCATCGCCGACCAGACCTTTACCGACACCGAAGTGCTGTTGCTCGACGATGCCTCGCCCGACGGGTCACTGAGCGTGCTGGAGGCATTTGCCGAAGGCCGTCCGTCGTGGTCGGTGCACCCCAACGAGGTTAATTCCGGGAGTCCCTTTGCCCAATGGAACAAGGCCGTCTCGCTTGCACGCGGCCGCTACCTGTGGATCGCCGAAAGCGACGACTACGCAGACCCCAAGCTCCTCGAGCGCCTGGTTGGCGTGATGGAGTCCGATCCCAACCTCGTGATCGCCTACGGCCAGTCCATGCTGGTCGATTCCGAGGGCCAACCGATGCACAGTTTTGACGTGCACTACCGCTACGTGTACGGAACCGAGGCCCAGCGCTGGGTCGACGGCTACCGCAACGACGGACGCGACGAAGTGCGCAACTTTATGCTGCTGCACAACGTGGTTCCCAATGCCTCGGGGGCGCTCATTCGCCTGGAAACGTTTCGCGCCGTGGGCGGAGCCGACCCCAATTGGCGCCTCAACGGGGACTGGATGACCTACATCAAACTCCTCGAGCAGGGCGGAATCGCCTTTGTTCCTGAGGTCCTCAACTTCTTTCGGGTACATTCTGAAACCGCGCGCCAGAAGGCCAACGAAGGGGGCGACGTCTACCTCGAGCTGCTCGCACTGGTCGACTACATTGCCGAGCACCACCAACCCGACCAAGCTCGGCTTCGGCGTGCCTACCGAAATGTCGCGGCCTGGTGGACCCACTCACTGTACCGGCAAGATTGGAGTTCCGCCCGGCGGAACGCCAACATGCGCGTCAACCGTGTGCTCTTTTCGCGATTTGTGCGCCTGCACCCGCTGGTACTGCTCCACATTCCGTACGAGGGGCTCGTGCGCTTGGCCGTTGCGGCACTTGCCGCTCTCGGCCTCAAGGAACCCATTCGGCGCGTCCTTCACCAGTTTTTTCCGAATCACTTTATGCCCCGCGCGACGTGAAGATTTCGGTCGTAATCCCATGCTTCAACGCTGAAGGCACGCTGCACGATGCCGTACGCAGCGCCCTAGACGCATACGAGGTCCTCGTCGTCGATGACGCCTCAGCTGGTGCGTGCGCCGAACTCGTAGCAAGCTGGGGGTGGCCCAACGTCCGAGTGGTTTCGCACCATGAAAATTTGGGGCTTGGTGCAGCGCGCAACAGCGGTTCTGCAGCCGCCACCGGAGACTGGATTGCCTTTCTTGATGCCGACGACGCGTTCGAAGACGGCTGGCATCGGGCGCTTACGACATTTTTGCGCCAGTCGCACGAGGAAACATGGGTCTACCACCCGGTGCGCGAGTGGACCGGAACCCAACTCAGGGCAGTCCGCTACGGTGACCACCCCACCCAACATAGCGATTGGGTACTACTGAGGCCCGCCGTGGCGCCCAGCGCATGCGCACTTCGGGCAGACGTGGCCAAGGCGCAGCCATTTGACACCAACCGTCGCCTGCAGGGCACCGAAGACCTCGAACTATGGATGCGGCTTTGGTCCGAAGGCCACCGACCATTTCGGTGGACCGACGAGGCATTTACGCGCTATCGAATCAGCCACGGAATGTCTGCGGAACTCGAATCCCATACCACCAAAATCCGGCTTCGATGGACCCAGTTCGTCGAACGCGGCTGGATTGCCGAAGGGGTGCTCGTTCGGGCGGAACTCGAGTTGCAGCGCCAAAAAGCGCGCAGCTACCACAAAGCGGGTCGTTACAAGGAAGCACAAAGGGCCTACCTCGCGGCAGGCCCTTCGGCAAAAAATTGGATTCTTGCGGCCGCAGCTGCAGTCCACATTAAAATTTAAAGACGGGCGCGAAGCTCGGCGTCCAAGGCGTCCAGGAACTCCTCAGTATAGAGGTAGTGCGTTCCGTGCTCCACCTTGTTGCCGTGAATGCACACCGCGAGGTCCTTGGTCATGCGGCCGCTTTCGACCACATCAATACACACTTGCTCAAGGGTCTCGCTAAACCGAATTAGCTCAGCGTTTCCGTCGAGCTTGCCGCGGTGCGCCAAACCACGCGTCCACGCAAAAATGGAAGCGATGGGGTTGGTGCTCGTAGGCTTGCCCTGCTGGTGCTGGCGGTAGTGGCGCGTCACGGTTCCGTGCGCAGCCTCTGCCTCCATCGTCTTGCCGTCGGGGGTAATAAGGACCGAGGTCATCAACCCAAGCGAGCCAAAGCCCTGGGCCACCGTATCGGACTGGACGTCACCGTCGTAGTTCTTGCAGGCCCATACAAATGAACCTTCCCACTTGAGCGCGGATGCAACCATGTCGTCGATGAGACGATGCTCGTAGGTGATTCCGGCAGCCTCGTACTTGGCCTTAAATTCAGCCTGATAGATCTCTTCGAAAATGTCCTTGAATCGGCCGTCGTACTTTTTTAGGATGGTGTTCTTGGTACTCAAGTAAAGCGGCCACTTCTTATCAAGGGCCATATTGAAGCAGCTTCGCGCGAATCCAGAAATAGACTCGTCCGTGTTGTACATACTAAGTGCTACGCCGTCTCCCTTGAAGTTGTATACTTCCCACGTTTGGGGCTCGCTACCGTCTTCGGGGGTAAACGTCATGGTCAACTTGCCCTTGCCCTTCACGGTGGTGTCGGTGGCGCGGTACTGGTCGCCAAACGCGTGGCGGCCAATGACGATGGGCTTGTTCCAGGTGGTCACCAATCGCGGAATATTCACCATCACAATGGGCTCGCGGAACACGGTTCCGTCGAGAATGTTGCGAATGGTTCCGTTGGGAGACTTCCACATCTGCTTGAGATTGAACTCCGTGACGCGCTGCTCATCGGGTGTAATCGTAGCGCACTTGATGCCCACGTTGTACTTTTTGATCGCCTCCGCCGCATCAACCGTGACTTGGTCGTTCGTCGCGTCGCGGTGTTCCATTCCGAGGTCGTAGTACTTAATGTCGACGTCGACGTACGGAAGGATTAGTTTGTTTTTGATAAACGACCAGATGATTCGGGTCATTTCGTCGCCATCGAGTTCGACGATTGGATTGATTACTTTAATCTTCTGCATAAGGATTGCAAAAGTATCAAAGAATCCGCAGGTTTATTCGATATCTAGCTGAAATTCTCTTCGAAATTCGTCTAAATGCGGATTTTTTTCTAATAAAAAGGCATAACGCTCATCAGGAGTGTACACGAGCTTGGCGTTCACCGAACCTTCTTGAACGACCGTCTGAAGTTTAATGGAGTCATTTTGAAGGACCTGCCTTAGAAAAGGCACGAGCCGATCGCGCTCCGCGAGCATCAGTGTCTGCTGCAAGTCATTTTCAATACTCACTCGAATGACCGCATCACCTTCGAGTACCGGCAAGACGGTCTGAATAAGCGACTTGACCATCGGCGCATCGTGAAAGAGTTGTTCCGCATCCTTCCATGCATTGTCGAGCGCCTGTTGCGTAAATGGCCGAAGATTGCGCTCAGTCGGCGGAACCTCCAATTCATCTTCTTGTTCCACAACGTGAGACTCGGTGGCCGACACCTCTGGCTTTAGCCCTAAGTCTTTGAGCGAGAACGCCGTGCGGCGTGCCCGCGAAGGAGCTGCGGCGGGCTGGGCAAGGTTGGCAAGATTGGCTGAGATTGGCTCGTTGGCTGAGCTAGCAAGATTGGCAAGGTTCGCTGAGATTGGCTCGTTGGCCGAGCTAGCGAGATTGGTTGAGATTGGCTCGTTGGCCGAGCTAGCGAGATTGGCTGAGATTGGCTCGTTGGCCGAACTAGCAAGGTTGGCAAGGTTGGCAAGGTTGGCTGAGACTGGCTCGCTTGCCTTTATGATCTCTGGAGGAGTGACCGGTTGGTCGACTGGGGCGTTGGCTGCCGGCGTAAGTGCCTTACTCAGCGGTGGGTTTACCGGTTGCGGTGAAGCAGCGGCGCCGGGCGCCCCTTCTACCCTACTGGGCTTTTTTTTTTCGTCTGACTCGTGGTCAGGAACTAAATCAAGAAGCGCAACCTCTACATGCCATCGGGCATTGCTTGCGGCCCGGTAGCCTGCGTCTGCCGCCACCAAGCGCTTAAGCGCCGAAGCAGTGCGCCCTGCGTTGGATTGAGTTGCTGCCTCGAGAAGCTGCTGCTTTGCAGAGTCGGGGACATCGAGTAACGCGACGGTCGCCGGATGCTGTGCCAAAAGAAGTTCGCGAACGTAGCCGGCAAAGCCCATCAAAAAGCGCTGAAGGTCAAAGCCTTGATCCAGCACGTGCTGCACGACATTGAGAATGGATGCGCGGTCACCGCGCTCAATCGAACTCCATAGGTTGACAAACAGTGCGCGGTCGACGAGTTGAAGGTTTTGGCGAACGAGTTCGTAGGTCAAGGTTCCGCCCTGCGCAAAAGCCGCAATGCGGTCAAAAATGGAGAGGGAGTCGCGCAAGGAGCCGTCTGCCTTTTCGGCAATGGCGTGCAAGGCCTCAGGCTCAGCACCTAAGCCCTCTTGCTGGGCAACCCATTGAAGGTGGTCGGCGATGTCGCCGATTCCGATTCGCTTAAAATCAAAAATTTGGCAGCGCGAGAGAATGGTCGGCAGGACTTTGTGCTTTTCGGTCGTCGCCAAAATGAAGACCGCGTGGGCGGGCGGTTCCTCAAGCGTTTTTAGGAAGGCGTTGAATGCAGCCTGGGACAGCATGTGGACCTCGTCGATGATGTACACCTTGTAGGTTCCCATTTGGGGCGCAAAGCGAACTTGGTCGATGAGCTGCCTGATGTCGTCGACCGTATTGTTGGATGCGGCGTCAAGCTCAAAAATGTTGAGGCTGTAGTCGAGGCCCTCACCAGTGTGTACCTCATTGATTCGGCGTGCCAGAATTCGCGCACAGGTCGTCTTGCCCACCCCGCGAGGCCCGGTAAACAGCAACGCCTGGGCGAGGCGTCCACTGACCACCTCGTGCTCTAAGGTTTCGGTAACGTGCTGCTGGCCAACGACTGACTGAAAGGCAGCGGGGCGGTACTTGCGGGCCGAAACGAGGTAGTTCTGTTCCATGAGGTGGGAATGCAAACCTACACTTTAGTTACCGATTGGCCACAGCCAAGAAAGAGCAAAAAAACAAGCTTGCGCGAGAAGCACGGCCGGTGCAAGTGGATTTCTATTCGGACCTTTTCCTAGGAGCCATTGCGCGGCAAAAGCGACGCCAAACCACGCAAGATAATTTTGCCACGGCGCCACTCCACCCGCAAAAAGCCACAAACGGTGAGCATGCGCAACCGGTTCCATGAGTACATCAAGAACGAGCATTAATCCCGACGCAAGTATCGCGCGCTGAAGCCGAGTACCTTCTTCTAGAAATTGTGAAGCAAATGAACCAGACGACAACGCAAGAAGCGCCCAGTTGAGCCCGATAAGCCAGGGAGTCTCCATAAATTTTGGCCCAAGTCCCTCGAGGTACACGTAGGCACCGAACGGAAAACCCGTATTCACCCCAAGAATCTCAATTCCGAGTCCGAGCACAAAAATGGCGAGCAATGAAGCCTTGAGCCGATCTGAACGGTCCGAAAAGTAAAAAAGCAATCCAAAAGTGACCAACAGGTGAACCGGAGTGAGTAAGGTTATCCAATCGGCTAAGGGACTGCGGAGCCCGATTGCGCCGACGCAATGGGTAACCACCAAGATCAAAAGTGCAGTACGGTAGGACATGCTCCAAAGTTAAGACTGAACACCACGAAGGATTCCGCGTTGAAGCATCATGTTGACCGAACGCCGAATACTTGTTTTCGTGTCCATCGCATGCCTAGCTGCAGTTGGATTGGCCATGGCCACTTATGATGCGCCTCCCTTGGATTTGCGCTACCGCAACGCTCTTCAAGAAAACCGCCTTCTCTACTTTAAAAACATTCGGAGTATTAAGTATGAGCGTACGGATTTCGGGAGTGGTATCACGACATTTCATTCAAAGAACTTTTCTCAACGTACAGGCGGTTTCATTATTCGTATCAACACGCATACGGCAGAGGCTAATGTTGTGTGGACGAGGGGTACGGACCGCACTCCACTGGTGATTCGACCCGATTCCCTTGGAGCGTGGAACCCAGATACTGCCCAACCAATCACTCATTGGCATATGGCCCTTCGGTGCGTTCAGCATCAAAAGCGCCCCGACGGAATTCTTGCAGATTACTTTGAGCTTATTGGCATCATGCCCGAAGACCTAAAGAACTGATTTTTTTGTATCTTTGCACCCCTTTAAAGGAATTTTTCTCATGAATCAATACGAAACCGTTTTCATCCTAAATCCCGTCTTGTCTGATGATCAGATAAGGGAAACGGTGGATAAATACACCAGCAGCATTAAAGCCGCCGGTGGTTCCATCATCAACGTAGAGCGTTGGGGCCTGCGCAAGCTTGCGTACCCCATCGACAAGAAGAAGTCTGGATTCTACAACCTTGTAGAGTTCACCGCTCCTTCACCAGTTATTGCCAGCCTTGAGCTGGATATGAAGCGCGACGAGCGCGTTCTTCGCTTTTTGACCGTAGTCCTAGACCAACATGGTGTAGCCTACGCAGCAAAGCGCCGTGATAAGGTTAAAAACGCTTAAGACATGAGCACGAATTTAGAACCCACCGGTACCAGCGAAATCCGCTACCTGCAGCCTATTGCCATCGACTCGTCGGTGAACAAGAAGTACTGCCGCTTCAAGAAGTATGGCATTAAGCACATCGACTACAAGGATCCCGACTACCTTCTTCGTTTTGTCAACGAACAGGGCAAGATCCTTCCCCGTCGCCTCACTGGAACTTCGCTGAAGTACCAGCGCAAACTCGCCCAGGCGATCAAGCGTGCGCGCCACTTGTCCCTCATGCCCTACGTTGCTGATAACCTTAAATAAGTCGAGGTCATGGAAGTTATTCTTAAGCAAGACGTTGAGAACCTTGGGTTCAAAGACGACGTGATCGTGGTAAAGAACGGCTACGGCCGCAACTACTTGATCCCGCAAGGCTACGCTATTCTCGCAACTACCTCAGCTAAAAAAGTTCTCGCAGAGGACTTGAAGCAGCGCGCCCACAAAGAGGCAAAGATGGTAGAAGCCGCAAACAAGACCGCTGAAGCGTTGCGTCATGTGGACCTGAAAATCGAAGCAAAGGCTGGTGCCGGCGCCAAGTTGTTCGGTGCAGTGACCAACCAAGATGTGGCTGCAGAACTTGCGAAATTGGGACACCAAATCGACAAGAAGTTCATTCAGATTGCCGGTGGTTCGATCAAAGTATCGGGCAAAAACAGCGCGAAAGTTCGCCTGCACCGCGATGTAGTAGTAGACTTCCATTTCGAAGTGGTACCCGTCGAAGCATAAACCTTTTAAACGTTGGTTTTTGAAGCACCCCGCCTAGCGCGGGGTGTTTTATTTTTACCCCCTATGAATCCTGAACAACCTCGGTGGATTGCCTTCGCATTCGGAGCCGCCTTTGCCCTCGTGCCCCTCGCTTCGTTTGCTCAAGAACTGGGTGACACATCCCACTGGCCGATGCATTTAGCCTCCGCCATACTTCTTGCAGCGCTTGGGGCAACCGCGGCACGAAGCAGCACTGCAACGGGCAGTATACCTTGGACCGTTTGGGCTTCGGGCGGATTCGCACTGCTCGCGTTAACCAGCTTTTGGACCACCGAATTGTTTGCCGCGAGCGAAGCTCGATATGCAACGGGGCGCTATTTGGGCTACACCGCAGCTGCCCTTGTCGGATGGCGCATGGGGCTTCGCGGAATCCCCATACTTGCCTGGGGGCTCCTCGGCGCAGGCGGGATCGAGGCGCTTTCAGCGCTCGGCGACCTTGGCCAAAACTCCAAAGCGATGGCAGACCCCTACCTCGCCCCCGGAATTCTCGGCCACAAAAACTTCACCTCTTCGGCGATGGCCCTTGCGCTTCCAGCCGCATGGTACCTTTGGAACAGAACGCAAGGCGCTGCCCGAACTACAGTGGTCGCCATGGGCGTGGCTGTACTTGTGGCTGTAGTTGTGCTGCGCACACGGAGCATTTGGATTGGCATTGCCCTGTGGGCCGTTTTTGCGGCGATGCGCAGCATTCGCAACTGGAAGCCCTTAGCAGCTGGCCTGGCCCTCGGAATCATTGTCCTTGCCGGTGTGCTCGCCCGACCCAAGGCGCGCGAAGCGGTGCTCGACCCGACGAACCTTCGCATTCGAGAGGTATTTTGGACGCATTCCCTCACTATGCTCGAGGCACATCCTTTGACCGGGGTGGGCGCTGGGCAATGGCGCATTCACTTTCCGGGGTACGGACTGCGCGGCATGAATCCGTCGGTCTCCGAAGGGGTTACCGCCGAGGTACGCCCGCACAACGATGCCCTTTGGATGGGCGCCGAACACGGTTGGCCCGGAGTCGCTTTGTGGTCGAGCCTTTGGATCGGGCTTGCTGTAGCGTGGTGGCGACTCCGCCGCGAAGACGGTGCGGACTTGGTGGCAGGCATGGCCCTTATCGTGCTTACCTATAGCCTCTTTGAGTTTCCGCTGGAGCGCGCGGCAGTATGGGTTCCATTCATGCTTGCAGCGGGAATGCTCCGACAGAACCGGTTGGAAGCCAAGCGTACCGAATTCGCCCGATGGCTACCCATTGGGATCATCGGAGCACTGACTGCCTGCTATGCATTCACTGCAATGCAGGGGATTTCCTCGGAACGCGACCAAGAAGAGCTCCTGGCGCTCAACGCCCAGCAAAATGCGCCCAAACTGCTTCCGGCTGCGCTTGAGACGCTCGATTCGTGGACGGAACTTGACCGCTTTGGCAACCCCGCACCCTACTTTGCCGGAATGTCCGCTATGTTTCTTGAGGCGCAGCGCGGGCCGCTTACCGCTTCAAGCTTTTCAGAAGCTGAAGCTTACTTTCTGCAGTCCTTGGAGCTGCACCCCCACCATGTCGTCACGTGGTACCAGCTCGGCAATATGTACCGCTACCGAGGGGACGCCCCAAAGGCGGAATCCACCTACCGCGAACTACTCAAGCGGTCCCCACGGCACCCCGGCGGACAAATGCACCTCGCACACTCCCTGTTGGCACAAAACCGCCCCGAAGAGGCTGCGGCCGTGTTGTTTGCCGCGTTTGGGAGCGATGCCTACTACCAACAGCCCGACTACCGCAATGCGACCATCCAGGCATTGAGGCAGTGTCCGGACCGCGTCGCGATGAAAGGGGTTCAAGCGGTACTCAACGAGCGAACGCGTCTTGACGACACCGGGCTGTTCGCAAGGTTCTTGGCCGAAAAGGCCACGTGGATCGGACGCTGAGTCCTATCCCAGCACCACCCGGACGGGGCAGTGGTCGCTTCCGAAGACTTCGTTGTGTATCTCCGTAGAGGCCACCGAATCCATCAGCCGGTTGGATACGACCTGGTAATCAAGCCGCCAACCGATGTTTTTAGCGCGGGCGCCGGAGCGCATGCTCCACCATGAGTACTTTGCCACTTCCGGGTTTTGCTCGCGCCATGAGTCCGAAAATCCGGCGTCGAGCAAGTACTGAAACCCGTCAATTTCGCTTTGGGTATAACCCGGGGTCTTGTTGTAGTTGGACTGCGGATTGCTCAAATCGATGGGTTTGTGAGCGACATTCAAGTCGCCACAGAGCACCACAGGCTTGCGCGCATCCAATCCTTTGAGGTAGGCCGTCAAGTCCCGATCCCAGCGGGCTCGCTGCGGAATCCGCGACAAATCGCCCTTAGAATTAGGAACGTAGGTGGTCACGACAAACAGGTCATCAAACTCAGCGGTGATGACGCGGCCTTCGCCCTCGTGCTCTTCTACACCCATTCCGAAGGCCACACTCAGGGGCTCTCGCTTGCTAATTAACGCGGTGCCCGAATAACCTTTTTTCTCAGCCTCGTGGGCCAGAATATGGTAGCCCGTGCCGTTTAGGACCTCCTTGGCCTGGTCGACGGTGCACTTAATCTCCTGAAAACCCATGATGTCTGGGTTCAAATTGCGTACAATTTCGTGCAGACCCTTGCCTGCGACCGCCCGAAGGCCGTTTACATTCCAAGAAATAATGTTCATTTGCCGAAGGTACATTACCTTGAATGCATGCTCCGGTCGATTCAGCTTCTTTTTCTCGCTGCACTGATGGCGAGCTGTGCCAGCAGGCATTCGGAGCGCTACGCCCTGGTACAAAACCCCCGTGTCGAGCTTCAGACCAGCATCCGTAAAAGCACTAAAGGCAAGGTCTTTGTGCAAGAATACCAAGGGATTACGTCGATGCTTGGAATGGACCGTCACGGCAACTTGCGGCGCCATGTGCTGGTCACCGCCAAAGGAGCCCAAACTTCGCGTCGGGACGGCGAGATGCTCCTCATTCCGAGCGGAAGTGTTCCCGTTCCCGACAGCCTCTACCACCTCAGCGGGCTCACCGCCTATCCCCTGATCGTGCCCAAGATTACGTCGCTCCCCGCAGGGGCAACTGCACGCACTGCGGCAAGTTCTGCACCCTCAGGAGACCTCGTCGAGGTTGAATGGACGTGCACCCTGCGGACGCCGAAGCAGCGCCACTACGTGGCGCGCTACGAAGTCACGGCCGCGGAACTTCGCTACGCGAAGATCCGCGGCCGTTGGACCCTAGAATCTGTGGAGTACAGCGAACGCGAATACGTACAGCGCTGGAACCGGGTTCCGCGCCGTTAAACCTGCTACATATTGCGGCGGTACTGGCCGCCCACTTCAAACATCGCCTCGGTCATCGCACCAAGTGAACAGATTTTAGCAGCCTCCATGATGGCATCAAACATCGGCTGGTTGCCCAAAGCCGCAGCACGAATGGCATCCAACGCAGACAGAGCAGCGTCACCGCCTACTAAGGCAAGACGTTCCACTGTAGCGATCTGGCGCTCTTTTTCATCGACCTCTGCACGAATGACTTCGCCCGGAACCAACGTCGGCGAACCCTTGCTACTCAAGAACGTGTTCACCCCGACGATGGGGTACTCACCCGTGTGCTTGAGCATCTCGTAGTGCATCGACTCCTCTTGAATCTTGCCGCGCTGGTACATGGTTTCCATGGCACCCAGCACGCCTCCACGCTCGGTAATGCGGTCAAATTCCGTCATCACTGCCTCTTCAACCAGGTCGGTTAACTCTTCGATGATGAACGAGCCCTGAAGCGGATTCTCGTTCTTCGCGAGCCCCAGCTCTTTGTTGATAATCAACTGGATGGCCATCGCTCGGCGCACACTTTCTTCGGTCGGAGTCGTAATAGCCTCGTCGTAGGCGTTGGTGTGCAGCGAATTGCAGTTGTCGTAAATCGCGTACAGCGCCTGAAGTGTAGTGCGGATGTCGTTGAAGTCAATCTCTTGCGCGTGCAGCGAACGACCCGACGTCTGAATGTGGTACTTCAGCATTTGGGCACGCGGATCGGCTCCGTACTTGTTCTTGAGCGCCTTGGACCAGATGCGGCGGGCTACGCGCCCGATGACGGCGTATTCCGGATCAATTCCGTTGCTAAAGAAAAAGCTCAAATTTGGCCCGAACGCGTTGATGTCCATACCCCGACTGAGGTAGTACTCCACGTAGGTGAATCCGTTGGCCAGCGTGAAGGCCAGCTGCGAAATCGGATTGGCCCCGGCCTCGGCGATGTGGTATCCGCTGATCGAAACCGAGTAAAAATTCCGCACACTGCGCTCAATGAAGTAGGACTGCACGTCGCCCATAAGGCGAAGCGCAAACTCGGTACTAAAAATGCACGTGTTCTGGGCCTGATCCTCTTTGAGGATGTCGGCCTGAACGGTTCCGCGCACTTGATTCAAGGCCTCAGCCTTGATCCGCGCGTAGACTTCGGCGGGAAGCACTTCGTCGCCCGTGGTTCCGAGCAGCATCAATCCCAGGCCATCGTTGCCCTCCGGCAGGGTGCCGTGGTAGCGCGGACGCTCCAAGCCCTTGGCCTCGTACTTGGCGTGCAGCACCTTTTCGACCGCGGAATCTAGCCCCTCAGCCTTGATGTACTTCTCGCACTGCTGGTCGATTGCGGCATTCAAAAAGAACGCAAGCACCATCGGAGCCGGACCGTTGATCGTCATCGACACCGACGTGGCAGGATCGCAGAGGTCAAATCCGCTGTACAATCGCTTGGCGTCGTCGAGGCAGCTCACCGAAACTCCAGCGTTTCCAATTTTGCCGTAGATGTCGGGGCGCCGACCGGGATCGCGTCCGTACAAGGTCACCGAATCAAAAGCTGTCGAGAGGCGCTTCGCCGGCATGCCGAGCGACACGTAGTGAAAGCGCTTGTTGGTACGCTCTGGCCCGCCCTCACCGGCAAACATGCGCGTGGGGTCCTCGCCCTGGCGCTTAAATGGATACAGGCCCGAGGTGTACGGAAACTGACCCGGAACGTTTTCCTGAAGCTGCCAGCGCAAAATGTCGCCCCAGCTTCGGTACGATGGGGTCACCACCTTAGGAATGTCCTGGTTTGAAAGCGACTTCGTGTGGGTGGGCACCTTGATGTCCTTTCCGCGCACTTGGTAGACGTACTCGCTGTCCTTGTAGCGTTGGCGCAATGCACCCCAGCCTTCGATCAACGCCCAGTTGTGCGGATCCAAGTCGCGCTTGCGCAACTCGTACGCCTCTTGAATTCCCTTGGCCAAGCGGTCGCGGTCATCCAGCTTTGACGCACGCATCTCTCCATCGGCCTTGTGCAGGCTGTAGAGCGCATCCGCCACCTCGGCTTGGTGGTCCGCCCACGCGTTGTATGTGCGAATCCCTTCTGAAATCTCGCTCAGGTAGCGGGTGCGGTGCGGCGGAATCACGAACATCTTCTCGCCTGGCTCCTTGACCACTTCTGGGGCTAATTGCCACTGGTCGTTTGCAGTTTTGCCCCTGAGCGCATCTACGATGGCCGCAAACAGGCGGTTGGTGCCCGGATCGTTGAACTGACTTGCCATAGTCCCAAACACGGGCATTTCGTCGATGGGGTCGTCCCAACGCTGGTGGTTGCGCTGGTACTGCTTCTTCACGTCGCGCAGGGCGTCCAGCGCACCGCGCTTGTCAAATTTGTTGAGCGCAATCAAATCCGCAAAGTCGAGCATGTCAATCTTCTCGAGCTGCGTCGCCGCACCGTACTCTGGAGTCATGACGTACAGCGACACATCGCTGTGGTCGAGGATTTCGGTGTCAGACTGGCCGATTCCGCTCGTCTCAAGCACGATGAGGTCGTACTGAGCGGCCTTGAGGATGCTGAGCGCATCACTCACGTGCTTGCTCAGTGCCAAATTGCTTTGACGCGTTGCGAGCGAACGCATGTACACATTGGGGTGGTTGATCGCGTTCATGCGAATCCGGTCGCCCAAAAGGGCTCCGCCGGTTTTGCGCTTCGAAGGATCCACGCTTACCAGGCCCACCTTGAGGTCGGGGAAGTGCCGCAGCACACGGCGAACGAGCTCGTCGACCATTGAACTTTTTCCGGAACCACCCGTACCCGTAATTCCCAGCACCGGTGCGTGGCTCTTGGACGCGAGTTGCTCCACCTCGGCGCGCAGGGTTTCGTAGACCTCGGGGGCGTTCTCAGCCGCCGAAATCATGCGTGCAATCGAGCGCGGACGCTGAATTTTTACGCCTTCGAGGGCGTCGCCGACTTCGCTTCCGATGGCGAAATCCGACTTCTGTAAGAGGTCGTTGATCATGCCTTGGAGGCCCATCGAACGTCCGTCGTCCGGGTGATAGATGCGCGCGATGCCGTAGGCCTGAAGTTCTTCGATTTCGGTCGGAAGAATGGTTCCGCCGCCGCCGCCAAAGATGCGGATGTGGCCCGCCCCGCGCTCTTGGAGCAGGTCGTACATGAACTTGAAGTACTCCATGTGGCCACCCTGGTAGGACGTCATCGCGATGGCGTTGGCATCCTCTTGTATGGCGGTTTCGACGACCTCTTCCGCACTGCGGTCGTGGCCTAAGTGAATGACTTCAGCGCCCGAAGACTGAAGAATGCGTCGCATGATGTTGATGCTCGCATCGTGGCCGTCAAAAAGTGAGGCTGCAGTTACGATGCGAATCGGATGCTGGGGCTTGTAGGGTTGTGCGTCCACCATAGTGGCCCAAAGATACCGCCCAAGTGGGCTCAGCTAGCCTCGAATTGCCGCCTCGAGCAGACCCGGAAACTCCCGCCAGTCGCGAAATTCAAGATCCGGGGTTGCCTCTGCATCAGGCGGTAGGGCGTCATCGGCGCGGAACCAGGCAGTCCGCATTCCAACAGCCTGGCCACCAAGGACATCCCGAAGGACCGAGTCACCAATCATCCACGATTCACCCGCTTGTGCCCCGGTGGAGCGAAGCGCATAGTGAAAGATTTCGGGGTCAGGCTTGTACGACCTGGCCACATCTGACGTCACAAGTTCTTCGATGAAATCTGACAATCCTAAAGCGGCAATTTTTCGACGTTGAGGTTCCCGAACTCCGTTGGTCACTACATGGAGTTGGTGACCTGCCTCGCGCAGCGCCTTAAAGGCTTCAGAAACCCCGTTGTAGCCCTCACCCATGTCAGGCAATTGCATTTTGAGTAGCTGTTCGCACTCGGCGCCGAGTACTTCAAATTCTTTGCTCCGGTCAACCGGAAGGCCCATGTGTCTGAATAGCAACGGAAAGCGTCGGGCACGCACATAATCCACACTCAAATTGTGCAGCTGAATATGGTCCCAGAGGCGGTCATTGATTTCAAGGTAGCTTTTGGCCCAGGCGTCTGAAGATCCCCATTCTGACCAATTCCGCGCACCGTGCAGCGACTCAAAAAACCTAAAATGGTTCCGCTCGTGGTGCCAAAGAGTGCGGTCAAGATCAAAAAACAGGTGTGCCATGACTCAAAGGTCGGGATGGATGTTGGGCGAATCCACAAAAAGTTAACGACTAATTCACCGGCGACCGCATGCTTTTTTTTACTTTTGACCCTCAACTCACTACAATGACTGCTCGTACCATCCTCATTCTGCGTGTCGTGCTCGGCGCCGTGGCTCTGTTAATCGGATTCCGTGTTTACCGAATCATCATGGAACCAATTGAATTTCAAAGCATTAAAGACAAGCGATACACTGCCGTCACCACCCAACTTGAGCAGTTGCGCGAGGTACAGCTCGCGTTTAAAAATGAGTACGGCATGTACGCAACAGAAGTCTCCTCCTTGGTTGATTTCGTAACGAACGCGCAAGTAACAATCGTCGAACGAAAGGATTCCTCGTTCATGAAGTACAATAAGGTGTACCAAACCGACATGTTGAAGGACACCATCATTTACCGTGTCATTGGCAGCGCCTCTGCAATCACAAAGTTGCGCAACCAGCGAGAAGACCTCTTCCCGGAGGATTTTGACCCCAAATCGTTGCTATCTGTCAAATACAGCCAAGACTCCGCGTTTAAAATGGGTACTGCTGTGGTAGAAAAGAACGGTATTAAGGTTCCGGTGTTTGAGATCAAGGCCAGCAACCACGCCATTTTTGGCGACGTGTACGACCAGTACAAGTCCTATATCAAGCGTTTGCGTACCCAAGAACTGATTGTCGGTTCGCTGACAGAGCCGACGTTGAGCGGCAACTGGAAGTAATCCATTGAGCACGGGCGTCTGGCACGAACCTACCAGCGGCCTTAAGTGGCATGCGGAGGAATTCTGCATGCTTGTTCCCAAATCGTGGATTGAATCCAACTGGCGCCCCGTCGACCCACAAGGCACCCAATGGTACCGCAGTCCACTCGATGCCTCGTACCACCTCGTGTACCGATTCAGCGATGGAGCAGACGCCTCGCAGTCGCTCAGCATGTTTAACCTTCGCAGGTGGCTTCAAAGTGACCCAAAAGGTCGCTTGATTCGCGTGCAGTACTGGGGCAACCGCCTCGAAATCGCCGCCTTGGACGGAACCAAAATCAAGTTCCACTCCGTGCAGCAGGCCAGTGAGCCTGAAGACGTCGCCTACCACATCCTGCTCTGCTTCGATCAACTGGATTGGAGCGCAACCTCCATCCCCTTGTTCTGGGAGGGTGTCGACGCAACGGCCATTCGGCACTGGACGCGTCACTTTGTTACCCACTGGCACGAGCGGTCTTTGGACGGAATCTTACACCCCCACTGATGCGCATTATACGTGGCAGCCACCGAGGAAAAATTCTTCGCGCTCCATCCAAACTACCCGTACGACCAACTACAGACATGGCCAAAGAGGGCCTGTTCAACATCCTTGAGAACTATGTTGATTTTGCGGACATCAGAGCTCTTGACCTCTTTGCCGGTACCGGAAACCTGAGCTACGAACTAGCAAGCCGCGGATGTCCCGACGTAACCGCCGTCGACAACTTTCGCGAATGCACTCGTTTTATTATCAAAACTTCAGAGTTACTGCAGTTTCCCATCAGGGCAATCACTGAAGATGCGCTTCGGTTTGTACAAAAAAACCCTGCCCGCTGGGACCTTATTTTGGCGGACCCCCCCTACGATTTTGAGGGCCATCAGGCGATTGTCGAATCAGCCCTTACTCGTTTATCTGAAGACGGAATCTTAGTGCTCGAACACGGTTCCGACACCGACCTTTCCTCGCTACCTGAGTTCGACGAACTCCGGCGCTACGGAAGCGTACACTTCAGCTTCTTTCGAGCCCAGTAAGCCAGGCCCGTACCGCCCGGCTTCGGTGACTCATGGCCACCTTTTCTTCAGGCAGCATTTCGGCAAACGTCCTGCCGTCACCCTCATTCGGAACAAAAATACGGTCGTAGCCAAACCCATACTCTCCGCGTTCATCGTGGGTAATTTGGCCGTGTACAACGCCCTCATAGAGCTGAATTCCTTCAAGAGTGGCCCATGCGAGTACCGTGCGAAACGTGGCAGCCCGATCGGCAGCGCCGACTAAGTTTGCTAAGAGCAGTGAGCGGTTCGCCTGATCAGATCGCTCAGGCCCCGCGTACATCGCACTATGCACACCGGGAGCACCAGACAGCCCAGCCACCTGTAGGCCACTGTCGTCAGCAAGCGAGGGAATTCCGCAGTGATTCCATAAATACATCGCCTTTTGGAAGGCATTCTCTTCAAGAGTACTTCCTGTTTCAGGAAGCTCTCCGCGAATTCCCGCATCAAAGGCCGTTAGAACCTCCCAGCCTTTGGGAAGCACGGACCTCAACTCTTCGAGCTTATGGGCATTTTGGGTGGCTAAAATGATCTTATTCACTGATTCGCAGTGAGGATTCGGTCGTTATGGCTGTCGCTTCGCAGGACTTCAGGAACAGATGCCCGAATGATCCGGGCCAATGCCTCAACCATGCCCAAGCGACGGTGTCCGGGCAAAGCAAGCAAGGCAATGTGGCGCACTGGGCGAGGTTCCGCAATCGGCTTAATCCGCTTTTGGCGAACCGCTGAAAGTTCCGAAATCGCCAACTGCGGAAGCAGCGTCATACCCAAGCCTTCATCCGCCAAGCGGACCAAAGTCTCGAACTGCCCCACAAGCAACTCAATGCGCTCATTAGGGCGGTCGGTTCCGCACAGCTGCAGGGCCTGATCCCTGAAGCAATGGCCCTCAGGGAGCAAGAGAATCCGCTCCGACTTCAACTCGCCTGACGTTAAAAACAAGTCCTTGGACTTCGGATGGCCCTCAGGTAAGTAGGCCAAAAGTGGTTCTCGGTACAGCGATTCCGACACAAAATGGGTCGCAGCAATCGGAACCGCCAAAATCGCCGCATCCAACTGGTCGGCATCGAGTTTTTCAATTAATTGTTCCGTGGTCGCCTCTTCAATTTGTACACTTAGTCGCGGAAACCGCTTGAGCAATTCTGGCGCAAAACGCGGAACCAAGTACGGAGCCACCGTCGGAATCACACCCAACCGAAGTTGGCCCTCAAGGGGCTTGCGAAAGTGCTGGCTAACCTCCACCAAGCTCTGTGCAGATTGGATTGTTTTGCGGGCGTGAAGCAGCACTTGCTCTCCAAGCTGGGTCAATCGGATTGGCTGACTGCGCCGATCCACTAAATCCCCGTGAAGCTCTTCTTCAAGTTTTTGAATCTGTGCGGACAGGGTCGGCTGCGAGACGCCGCACGACTTGGCTGCTCTTCCAAAATGCTGGCACTCGGCCAGCGCCTCAAAGTACTGTAGTTGAATTAACGTAATGGCCATGGGATATTCCAGCGTTCCCAGCGAAGGTACGGCGTGTTTTCAGCGCCAAAACCCTTGTAAAACCTAGCTAATCCTGGTGACTTTGAACCCTCAAAATCAAAAATCTTCCAACGCCCTACGGCCATCGTAATAAACTCATTGACCAACCATGTCATCGAGTTTCGCTCTCTACCCTCCGGAGTCACCGCAGAAAACAGCAGTACCGCACGGTCGCCACTAAAGGCTACAAACATTCCGGCCAACCACTGGTTACCCTCGCCGATAGCCGCCCAAACCGCTCCCCTACCCTGATGAAGTAGGTGGTACATCGCAGACTTCATTGCCTGCTCGTACCCCTTTGGAATTTGGTACTTTTCGCCTTGATTCTGAACAAAATAAGTCCACAACTCGTCCGGATTGCTGTACTCCCAAAGCTGGTTCCCGGTTGCCTTTGAGAGGTTTCGACGGGTCTGTGACGAAAAGCCACCAAACACCTGCTCGTAGCTCGAACCCAAATTCAATTCATAGTTCGGCATCTCATCCCATCGCTCCCAGCCTCCATTGCGCCAGTGCCACGATTTTGGCGCGGGCCAATCTAGTGGTCGGCTAATTGTCAATCGGAGCCGCGCATGGCGCGGCAGTGCGTCCAAAGCCTCCCTCACATGCTTGGCATCATGCGCCTTTGCTCCCATGGGGCCCAAGCGCTGTGCGCCGAGCGGGCAATATACCTGCATGAAGCCGAATGCACTCCGACCAAATGCAAACGGAAGTACCACTTCGTCTGAAACCACACTGGCCCACTCCACACCCAACGCATCCAAATAATTAAGGTGGTCGTACGGAAATCGGTCGGGACGAAGCGACCATGTGGCGCGCCAATCCTCTGGATCTGGATTGTGTTCTAGGCGAAAACTCATGCTCTACTCCATTCATTAAGCCAGAGGTTCAATCCTTCCCTCCAGACCGTAAAATCTTTTCCGGATCGCTCTACCTCAGGCTTCGGACCGAAAATCCGCCAGTGCGTGCTAACGCGCAAAGGCGCGCCCACCGACCAAGCCGAAGCTTGAAGCGCATGAAGCGAATCAGCAATTTCACGCGGACTCATTTCGAGAAAATTCTGATCCATGGCGGCCACCGGGAGTTGCTGCACCCCGGCACAGGGAACGGCACTCGCCCAACCCGAACGAAATCCGGGAACGTCGGCAAACTCGAGCGACCAATCCTCTACTACTCCCAGCTTTTCAAGAGAAGTAAGGAGTTCTTCGGTACCAGCTTTGCGCAAAAAATGGCTCCGCTGCCGCAATACGGGTCGATCAAGGATGGATTCAAGTTCAGCCAATTCTTGGCGGTAGCCTTGGGCTCGATCGTGGCTTCCGTACGAGAGGTGTGCCCCTACATCAAAGCGCACAAACAACGTTCGTAGTGCTTCGCGAACCACCGAACTGTTGGGTGCGACACCGCGATCAAAGGGGCCTCGCTCCGCCGCCAACAGGGCAAAAAACTGAAGCTCAAGTTGCGGAAACCTTTGGGCCAATTCCGTCCAGAATACCAAGCTGTAAAAGGGGTCAGGCCCGAATATGCGGGTGCGAAGTTCGCCGAACTCGCCCCGAATGAGATTCGAAAGAAATCCGCCGACCGCAGACTTAAGTCCGCGGCCACGGTAGGCAAACAGATGGTCAATATCCACCACGAGCACAGGGGCGGGCCTCGCCCCATCAGATAGAGAAATCCCCATGGTGGCAGCCCATTCGCGGGCCTTTACTTCGGCCTCAGGGAGCAGCAAATCGCGCTGTGCATCCCGACCGATCGGCCGAGCGTGCTGGTCTTTAGGAAGGGTTTCCTCCCAAACCCACGTGCGCCAAAAAATCCAAGCCGCGTAATCCGATGACGCTGGTTCGGCACTGTTCTGTTGATCTAGCCATCCGGAATCGTTCCAGCGCACCGCATCATCATCAGGACCAAACGCCACAGGTTGAGTCCACGCGGACTGCAAGAGCGCGGCAAGTCGCCGGTGGCGCCCGTTGGGCTGCGGGTGGTAAAGTATGATCATGACCGACTAAGTTCCCACAGACCCTGTGCCAGCGATGCCGCCATGGCTTCGGCCGCCAAACCATCACCATAGAGCATTGGAGGCTCTAATTGGCCTACTTGTGCCCACCGACTCAACTGAGCCCTTATAGCCCCTTCAAGATCGGTAGAATCAGGTGAAACCAGTGACGTCCATCCTGCGTCCACTAATTCCGTCCACTCGGTCTCGTCCCGCAGCACGATGGCTCTGCGGCCTGCAAAAAACGCTTCCTTTTGAAGTCCGCCTGAATCCGTGATCACAAATTGAGAACGGTACAGCGCATCCACGATCTCGGGCCGGCTCAGCGGAGCACAATCCGCCACGCATACACTTTGCAGCCCAGCGGCACGATGCCGCGGATGCCTCGGCCAAAGCACGTTAAAATCACCCGCCAAGCCATCTAAGGCCGCTTCAATCCTGCGAATTCGTTCAGGCTCGTCCACATTGGTATTGCGGTGAATCGTGACCAACACCGACGAGGGCTGCACCTGAGAAAATGGGCGTTTTGGAAAGGCATCGAACATCAAGTCACCCGTATTCACAACCCAAGGAGCGCCCCGATCGAGGTCCTCACTCTGAATGTGGTCCATGGCGACTTCGGTAGGTGCCCACAGCCATTGGGCCCTGTGATCAACCCACACGCGGTTTCGCTCTTCGGGCATTGCATCGTTAAAGCTGCGCAATCCAGCCTCTGCGTGGGCGAATGGAACACCCAACTCCAGCGCAGCTTGTGCCCCAAGCACTGTGGAATCGGTATCTCCGTACACCACAACCGCATGCACACGTGCCTCACGAAGTGCCGCTACCAGCTCACGCAGGTCAGTATTTCGCTCATTCCATTTGCCTTGGTAGTCCGGGGCCAGGCCGAGTTCGTCCCAGAACGAGGCGTTCATTTGGCTGTCGTAGTGCTGTCCGGTGTGCGCTATCCAATTGACGCCGCCCAAGCGTTGAATGGCCTCGACCAACGGCTTGAGTTTGACAAACTGCGGTCGGGCACCCACGATGTGGGCGATGCGGTACGAGCTTAGGTTCCGGGCATCCATCCTCTATCCGCAAAACTAACATATTGGTTCTGCCCGATGATCAAATGGTCCAAACATGTGAGCTCAAGAATTCGCGCACCCTCTACGAGGCGCTGAGTGAGCTTTCGATCCTCTTCTGAAGGCTCTAGTCGCCCGCTGGGGTGATTGTGCGCTACAACGAGCGCTGGGGTCTTTAAAGCCAATGCTCGCTGGTACACCACCCGAACATCCGCAGCCGTGGCAGTCCAACCTCCTTTACCGATGCACTCATAGTGGACCACCTTATTTGCCCGATTGAGGTAGACTACCCAAAACTGCTCATGGTCCAGCGCCGACATACTCGGATTGAGTAGTTGAAACACGTCGCTTGAACCCCGAACCAACTTTGCATCACCCACTTGAGCGTCGCCCGCTGCACGCCGACCTAGTTCAAATGCCGCAGCCACGGCCGCAGCCTTAGCTAAGCCTACGCCTCCAAGTCCCTGTAGGGCAATAACATCTGCCGATGCCAATCGGCCCAATGACCCTCCGTAGGAATCAAGCATTGACCGCGCCAAATCCACAGCAGAATGGGTTCGGGTTCCGGAGCGCAAAATGAGCGCAAGACACTCTGATGTCGCCATTCCTCGGATTCCGTGTGCGAGGGACCGTTCTCTAGGTCGATCCTCTTCAGTCCACAAGCGAATGGACCGTTTAGTTGGTTCGTGATTCATGCGGCAAACTTCCCGCCGCGCAGGTCCACCAGTCGTCCCCTAAACGTAAGTACGCATTTACCATGTGGTAGCAACAAAAAAACCGCCCCTTTCGGGGCGGTTAACCTTTAACCAATTTTAGCGCAGTAGTTACGCCAGAGCGTTTACATGCTTCGCAAGACTTGACTTCAAGTTCGAAGCCTTGTTCTTGTGAATAATGTTGCGTTTTGCAAGCTTGTCCAACATCGATGCAACCAAAGGAAGCTGAGTAGCAGCTGCCGCAGCATCAGTAACGGAACGAAGTGCGCGAACCGCATTGCGGGTCGTCTTGTGGAAGTACTTGTTGTGTACGCGCTTGGCCTGGATTTGGCGGATGCGCTTCAACGCAGATTTGTGGTTAGCCATTGTAGCTAGTTTTTGTGTTTGGTGACCCGTACGGGATTCGAACCCGTGATCTTCTCCGTGAAAGGGAGATGTCCTGAACCGCTAGACGAACGGGCCCTATGTTTTGGGAGCGCAAAGATATGAAATCCCCCCCACTCCAACAACAACTTAAAAAGAAATTAGTGACCCTCAGGTCGAAACCCGAGCCGCTTTCCTGTGCGCTGTCGAAGTTCCTCGCGAATTCCTTCGAGCGCGAGAACCGAAACTTCCTGGACCGCTTGAAACGGCGCGGCCTGCAAATCAAAGTCCATCGCCGTGACCATCAGTCGGTAAAGCCATAATTGGAGGTCCGATGCGCGAACCTCGGATTCCGTCAATGAAAGGTTTAACGGTCCCACTCCTTCGGCAAAGTGGTGCCCCTCTCCGTTGATAAAAAAACGACTCATCAACGTGCCGACGTCATTCATACGGCGCATTCGAAAGGAGTCCGAAAGAAAGTTGTACACATGAATCAACCCGAAATAGGATCGATTTGGATTGCCCTTGACATAGTCTGAAGCAAGCACCGAGTGTCCGTCCGGAAGTAAAAACGCGTTGGTATGGACTTGAAAAACCAGCGAGTCCCCCGAAAAACGCAATTCGAACTCAAATTCGCCTCGGTCGACGAATTCAACCACCACCGAACGATCAATTCCGACCATTTTACTATTGAGGTCTACGGCGACAGATTGCACGACAATCCGCAGTTCCGCAAATGCACCGAGCACGCGGCGATGGACCAACTGCTTGTTGCTGGACTTTGTTGCCAGCGTTTGCAGGATTAACTCGGGATTAGCGTCAGTCTTCATACTAGTAGGCTCGAGCAAACAATACCCGCTGCTTGGACGGGGCGCCAGTGAGGACGCACACACCGTCCTCGAGCACATTGTTTAACGGAATACAGCGAATCGTAGCCTTCGTGAGCTCTTTGATGCGCTCCTCGGTCTCGGGCGTACCGTCCCAGTGCGCTGAAACAAAACCACCGGCGTCTAGTGCCGACTCAAATTCGGCCCATGAATTCACGATGTGCATGTTGGCCTCGCGGTGAGCGAGCGCACGGTCGTACAATGCCTGCTGGATCTCGGCCAAACGACCGGGAACAGAAGCTGCTAAACCCTCCACGGGCACCGTCTCTTTAGTCAGCGTATCGCGGCGCGCAAGCTCCACTACCCCATTGGCAAGGTCGCGCGGGCCAATGGCCACGCGTAACGGAACCCCCTTGAGTTCGTACTCATTGAATTTCCAACCGGGCTTGTAGGTGTCGCGGTCGTCGTACTTCACGCGGACACCCTGGGCGTGCAAATCCGCCACCAACTGCTTCGCCACCACCGACACTTCGTCCAGCTCTTCTTCGCCGCGGTAAATCGGAACAATAACCACCTGAATCGGAGCCAACTTTGGCGGCAGTACCAATCCATTGTCGTCGGAGTGCGTCATCACTAATGCCCCCATCAAGCGGGTTGAAACACCCCATGACGTAGCCCAGACGTGCTTCACTTCTCCGTCACGGTCCTGAAACTTCACGTCAAAGGCCTTGGCGAAATTCTGTCCCAAAAAGTGCGAGGTTCCGGCCTGAAGCGCCTTGCCATCCTGCATCAAGGCTTCGATACAGTAGGTCTCCAAGGCCCCCGCAAATCGCTCATTTGCCGTCTTCACGCCACGCACCACCGGAATCGCCAGCACGTTCTCAGCAAATTCAGCATACACTTCAAGCATTTGCTCAGCCTCGGCAATCGCTTCCTCGCGGGTTGCGTGGGCCGTGTGGCCCTCCTGCCATAAAAATTCCGCGGTGCGCAGAAAGAGGCGTGTGCGCATCTCCCAACGGACCACATTGGCCCACTGGTTCACCAAAATCGGCAAGTCGCGGTAGCTCTGAACCCATCCGCGGTAGGTGTCCCAAATGATGGTCTCTGAAGTAGGACGCACGATCAACTCCTCTTCGAGCTTGGCGTCTTCGTCCACCACCACGCCCTTTCCATCGGGAGCCGTTTTCAGACGGTAGTGCGTCACCACCGCGCATTCTTTGGCGAATCCGTCGACGTGCGCCGCCTCTTTGCTGAAGTAACTTTTCGGAATAAACAGCGGAAAGTATGCGTTCACGTGACCCGTTTCTTTGAAGCGACGATCCAGCTCTGCCTGCATTCCCTCCCAAATCGCATATCCGTGCGGCTTAATCACCATGCATCCGCGCACTCCGGAATTTTCAGCCAAGTCCGCCTGAATGACGAGTTCATTATACCATTTTGAGTAATCCGTGGCGCGGGGGGTGAGGTTCTTGGCCATACTTTGGTATGCAATTTGGGTTCTGTTCCGTAGTAAACCCCAAAAGTACGGTCTATGCGCTACCTCCTACTCCTCGCTCCAATCGGCTTTTTGCTGTCTTCGTGCGGAACCAGCCAAACCGCCTACCGCGATTTCGATGGCTCGTACTCTTGGTCCAATTCACAGGCCTACCGCGATGGGTACGAATCCGGATACCAGCAAGGCTACCAAGAAGGTGCCGAGGATCAAGTTGCCCAAGACGATCAAGAGCCCGAGCGCGTAACCCGCTTACGTACGATTGTCCGCTACGAATACTACCCCACCTACTACTACCACTGGAGCCAGCCCTGGATGCGGCACGATCCATATGCATTTTATGGCGGATGGAATACGTGGAACCACTGGAATTTCGGATGGAATGACCCGTGGAGCTATGGTGGATACGGATGGAATCCATACTACGGGTACGGCGGCTGGAACGACCCGTGGTATGGCGGGTACGGCTGGAACGACCCTTGGGGATGGAACCCCTACTTCGGATACGGCGGTGGTTACTACGGTTGGAACAGCCCGTACAATCGTCGCTACAACCGATGGAACCGCCCAGGCGGAGGTTGGACCCAGCCCGGTGGCGGATCTGGTTCCGGAACCATAGACCCCACACCCGACAGCGGCATTCGTCGCCAGCAAATCAATTCAGGCAGTACTCCCTACCGACGTCCTGTGGTTACTAACAATCCTGGTGGAGGAAGCGTCGACCAAGGCCGTCCCAAGGTAATCGAAGCGGAACGCGGCCAGGAAACTACTCCATTGCGACCCAGCGGCAGCAACCGTCCAGGAACCATCTCCGATGAAACTCCGACGCGGGCCGTGACTCCCGTGCGCCCGAGTACAAGCCCGCGCGAACCCCAAGGCGTAACCCCTACTGCCGTACGCCATCCTGAAACGCGCCAGCCGGCTCCAGCCTCACGTCAGCCCGAGGTTCGCACTCCTGTGACTAAAAAACCTGACCCACCCCAGTACCAACCTGAAGTGCGCCGAGCCGAACCCGCCCAGCGCCAGCCTGAGTTCCGCCAACCTGAGTTCCGCCAACCATCGACTCCCGTTAGCAACCCTTCGCCGCAGCGCCACAGCCATTCGCCTAGCACGAGCCCGCGCCGCCCCTAAACGCCTGATCTATGAAAACCTCTATCACCATAGCCCTGCTCACCGCGGGCAGCTTGTCGCTTTGTGCCCAGTCCACCCTCAGCGCGGTATGGATGCAGCGCGGACACCGCTTTGGCACGGCCCGCTACAACGGGTCTGCAGGGGCACTCGCTGCGTTGGGCGGCGACGGTAGCTCGAGTATTGAGAACCCTGCCCTCATGAATTCTTCGACGTTTGGCGGAACCGAATTCAGCGCCCATGTTCGGGCCGACCAAACCGACCTTAGAAGCCAAGGACTGGGTCTGGGTCAGGCCTACATGGCTGGTGCATGGCGCCTCAACAGCAAAGCCCGTCTGTCTGTGGGACTGGCCTACCAGCGCGACGCCTGGTTCCCCAACTACTGGATCGCTTCGAATCAAAACCCCCAGACCTCGGCTGTTGCGGGCTGGTTGACGCAATCGAACGGATTCAGCCCCGAACAGTTATTGGCCAACGGCCTCTACGACGCATACGTGGCCTACATGGGCTACCTCACTGAAGTGGGCGCTGGCAACCAGTACACCGCCTACGCCGACGGAGTGCCTGCCTACCGGCAGGTACGGTTTGTACGAGAGCAATCGAGCACATCCTGGTCGATTCCATTCGCCATCAAAAGCGAGAAGTTTTCTCTAGGAGTGCGAATTGAGCGGCGCGACGGACGAGCTCAAGAACGCTTCACCATGACGGAATCGGGATTCAACCCAAGTGGCGTCACCAAGGCCTACCAGAAAACCGTGGTGGATAGCACCCGTTGGGGCCAGTGGAACATTCGCTTTGGCGTCGCTGCCCAGTTGACCGACGGACTGCGGTTCAGTGCGGCGGTGCAGCCCGCGTCGACGGCATTAGTGCAGTGGGACTACCGCAATAGGGTTACGCCAGAGGCCAACAGCTCCGAAAGCAACCTCACCGCGTTTGAACTCTACGACGATCAAGAATTTCGCTACCAGCTACCCACAGTAGCGCAGCTTGGCCTTGCCCAGACATTCGGGACCAAAGCCGCAGTATCTGCCGTGTGGGTCTACCATTCTACGGTGGATGCGTTGATTAGCAGCCCGTTGAACTACTACGACCTCGGTCGGCAGATGGCTGGCGAACTCCAGGCCCACCAGCAATTCCGCCTCGGAGGCGAATACCGACTGAACGAAGCCTGGACGGCCCGCGGCGGGGTACAGTGGTCAGAGTCCGGAACCGTTTTTGACGACCACAGCCGCTACCAAATGCTGGGACTAGGCCTCGGATACCAAGAGCGCGATTGGGGTGTAGACCTTGCCTTTAATGCCCTTCGTACGTCAGGAAGCATCCAGAATCCTGGGGATGGCCAATCGTGGGACCTCATTGCCGACCAGCAGCGCGGCACCGTGACGTACCGAGCACGATTCTAGTCTGCTTCCCCAAAGCCCTTCGTGGCGTAATTTCGGGGAATGAAGCACCTAATTTGGACCGCCGCGATTGCGGCACTTCCGGCCGCCATGCAGGCCCAAAAGCTTGACGCACTGGCCTTTCGCAGCGTCGGACCCGCCCTCACGAGTGGCCGAGTTGCGGACCTCGCCGTACATCCGACCAACGCCGACGAGTGGTACGTCGCAGCCGCTTCGGGCGGAGTCTGGAAGACCACGAACCACGGCGTGACGTTCGAACCCTTGTTCGACGACCAAGGTTCGTATTCCATTGGATGCATCACCCTTGATCCCAGCAACCCGCACACCGTGTGGGTGGGTTCCGGAGAAAACAACAACCAGCGCTCGGTAGCCTACGGCGACGGGATCTACAAGTCTACCGACGGGGGCGCAAGCTGGACCAACATGGGCCTCAAGGCCTCGGAGCACATCGGCATGATTGCGGTGCACCCTAAAAACAGCAACATCGTGTGGGTGGCCGCCTACGGCCCCTTGTGGAGCAGCGGTGGTGAGCGCGGAATCTACAAAACCACCGACGGCGGTAAGACCTGGCGCCGCGTGCTGCATGTATCAGACCACACCGGGTTCAACGAGGTGCACCTCGATCCGCGCAATCCCAACATCCTCTTTGCCACAGCCCACCAACGCCGTCGCCATGTGCACACGTACATTTCAGGCGGACCCGAATCCGGACTATGGAAGTCTGACGACGGCGGCGAAACCTGGACTGAGGTCAAAAGTGGAATTCCGGGCGACGACAAAGGACGACTCAGCCTCGCCATTTCTCCGGTCAATCCGGACGTCCACTACCTCATGATCGAGGGGCACGGAACCTACCGCAGTACCAACCGCGGCGCGTCCTACAGCAAGCGCAGCGACCATGCGACTTCGGGCAACTACTACGTCGAGCTGATTGCATCCAAGCACGACGCCGATGCGGTGTATAGTATGGACACCTACGCCCAGTGGTCTGAAGACGGCGGTGCCACCTTCAAGCGCCTTGGCGAAAAAAACAAGCACGTCGACAACCACGCGTTTTGGCAAGATCCCTTGAATCCAAAGCACCTCATCATGGGCTGCGATGGCGGAGTGTACGAAACCTGGGACCACGGGTCGACCTGGCACTACAAAGACAACTTGCCAATTACTCAATTCTACCGAGTGGCCGTGGACAATGCCGAACCATTTTACGGCATTTACGGCGGAACCCAGGACAACTTCTCACTCGGAGGTCCAAGCCAGACCATCAACGACCGCGGCATCGTCAACAGCGATTGGTACGTGACCCAAACGGGGGACGGTTTTGAATCTCAAGTGGACCCCACCGACCCCAACATTGTCTACGCCCAAGCTCAGTACGGCGGACTCCAGCGATTTGATAAAAAATCCGGCGAAGGCGTCAACATCAAACCCATCGAGCCGGTGAACGGCAAAGCATGGCGCTGGAACTGGGACGCCCCCCTTCTCATCAGTCCGCACGACAGCAAGACACTGTACTTCGCCGCCAATGTCGTGTTCAAGAGCACGGACCGCGGCAATTCGTGGACGAGCATTTCAGGTGATTTGTCGCGCCAACTCGACCGCCACCAGATTCCGGTGATGGGCAAGATTCAGGGCCTCGACGCCATCGCCTACAAGCAGAGCACCTCGATGTACGGCAACATCACTGCGCTTCATGAGTCTCCCAAAACAAAGGGACTCTTGGCTGTGGGAACCGATGACGGCCTAGTCCATATTTCAAGTGACGGCGGTGCGAACTGGACGAAGCTCGACAAGCTTCCGGGCATTCCCGAGCTGACCTTCGTAAACGACGTCAAATGGTCGCAGCATTCGGCGGACGTGCTGTACGTGGTATTCAACAACCACAAAAACGGAGACTTTAAGCCGTACGTGCTCGTGACCAAAAACCGCGGCAAGACGTGGGAGACGCTCAGTACGGGGTTACCGCAGCGCGGTTCCGCATATGTACTCGCTGAAGACCACATTGATGCGAGTTTGTTGTTTGTCGGAACCGAATTCGGGGCGTTCACCAGCACTGACGCGGGCGTGACATGGACCGAGCTCAAAAAGGGTTTGCCGACCGTGGCGGTGCGCGACATCGCCATTCAGCAGCGCGAAGACGACCTCGTTCTGGCAACCTTTGGACGTGGTTTTTACGTACTTGACGACTACAGCCCGTTGCGCGAAATCAAAAACGACATCAAAAAAAACGATGCTATTATACTGCCAATTAAGCCTGCCGTTCTGTTCCACGAGGCTTCACCTCTGGGATACGGCGGAGCGGGATTCCTCGGCGCGAGCTACTACATGGCCGACAATCCCAAGGTGGGTGCCACGTTCACGTACTGGGTAAAGAACGCCCCAAAAACACTCAAGGAGCAGCGCGAAGAAGCTGAAAAGAAGACACCGAGTTACCCAACTAAAGATGCCATTCGCGCTGAAGCCAATGAAGAAAAACCCTACCTCGCTTTGGTTATTCGCAACAGCAACGGATCGGTAGTTCGGGTCCTACAAGCGAAGTACAGCAATGGCCTCAAGCGCAGCACATGGGATGGCAAGGTTGCACGCAGCGCCTCGCCTGACCGTGGGGCGTACATGGCTCCAGCTGGAACCTACAGTGTTCAATTGGTGGGCGTTCACGGGAGCGCCGTGGACACTTTGACTAAGCCGAGCTCGTTCGCAGTGAAGCATTTGAACAACGTGAGCCTTCCAGCCGAAAAGCCGGCAGAGCTTGTGTCATTGCAAAAATCACTAGATGCCCTTCAGCTTCGCATGGACAAAGTGGACCGTGAAATGGATGATGTCGCAACACGTCTTGAACGCGCCGACAAGTTGGTGACGTACGGTACAGCTAATCCGGCTGCGATGCGTGGAGCCGTTGCTTCGGCCCGGGCCGAATGGCGCGCTCTTAAACTCATCCTCGACGGAGATGAGCTCATAGCGAGTAAAGAGTTTGAAACGCTTCCTGGCCTTCGCGAACGTTTGAGTTCCGCAACATGGGGCTCGTACTCGATTCGCTCCGAGCCCACTCAGTCCATGAAAGACCAACGACGCCTAGTGGCAGAGCAGCTTGCTGACGTCGAAAAGCGCCTTTCTGCGTTAGTGAACCAATGTTCCGCTTGGTAAGCGCGACCCCTTTCTACCAAAACAAAGGGCGGCCCCGCGAAGGGCCGCCCTTTTTCTTTGAAACCGAAGGTACCGAATCAGAATCGGTAGACAAACGCGTTGATGTTCATGCCCGCACCCACACTCGCGAAGAGCACGATGTCGCCCGGATGCACTTCGTGACCCTGATACTGCTCGTGGCGAACCCTATCGAGTAGCGTCGGCACCGTAGCTACCGAGCTATTACCCATCCACTGAATGGACATCGGCATCACCGCGTCCAAGTCGGCTTCAAGGCCGTAGAGCTTGTAGAGTCGCTCTCCTACCCCGTGATCGAGTTTGGCGTTAGCCTGGTGCATAAAGATCTTCTTGACGTCTTTGAGGTGAACTCCCGCGTTGTCGAGGGCGGCCTTCATGGCGTCCGGAACATATTTGAGGGCAAATTCGTAAATCTTACGGCCTTTCATTCGGATCAGGCGCTCATTCGGATCTCCCGCAGGATTAACTGAAGGTAGCGACTTGAGGTAGAAGGCTTCGTCTTTGGTGTAGCTCACGGCGGCTGATCCCATAATGCCAGCACCACCCGCATCGGCGCGCACTTCAAAGCACGCAGCGCCGGATCCGTCAGCAAAAATCATGGAGTCACGGTCGTGGTGGTCCACGATGCGTGACAACGTTTCGGTTCCGATCACTAAGGCCTTTTTGGCCATACCCGCCTGCAAGTAGGCGTTGGCCACTAGCACACCTTGAATCCATCCTGGGCAACCAGCCAAGACGTCAAAAGCTACCGTGTGGGGATTTGCGATACCCAACTTTGCTTTTACCCGAGACGCAATCGAAGGCATCTGGTCAATGCGGCGCGTTCCGGGATCGATGTCGCCAAAATTCTGTCCCACAATCAAGAGGTCCAGGTCTTCAGCATTCCAGCCGGCATCAGCTAGCGCTTTACGACCAGCTTCGGCACCGATGTCCGAAGAATTTTGGTCGGGGCGCACGTAGCGACGTTCCTCAATCTCGGTGATTTGCTGAAATTTTTGGATGATAACCTCATTTGAGTTGGGAAACGAATTCCCGTTGTCGTCCATAAACTCATTCTTCAAAAAGGCGGAATTCGGAACAACTACTTCGGGCAGAACCGATCCGGTTCCTGCAATGACAACAGCATGATTCATGGGCGCAAAAGTACCGTTTTCCGCGCAAAGCCCTTGTACCTTTGCAACTATGAAATCCAACGACCCCGACCACACGAGTTCGAGCGTTCATACTCCGATCCGACCTGATGCATTTCAGCTAAGTGACGATGAGAAAATCACGCGCATCGAAGCCCACGTTCGCGGAATCCTCGACACCCTCGGCATGGATCTCGAGGACGACAGCTTGCGCGGCACCCCCAAGCGCGTGGCGAAGATGTTTGTCAAAGAAACATTTGGCGGACTTCACCCCGACAAAGCACCCGACCTCAACACGTTTGAGAACAACTACCACTACGGCGAGATGCTCGTCGAAAAAAACATTGTAGTTTACTCGACCTGCGAACACCACTTAATGCCGATCGTAGGTCGTGCACACATCGCCTACCTGAGCAAAGACCGCGTCATTGGACTGAGTAAGATGAACCGAATCGTGGACTTTTACGCAAAGCGTCCCCAGGTTCAAGAGCGCCTCACTCGTCAAATCGCGGAATCGCTGACCAAAGCCTTGGGTACAGATGACGTCGCCGTAATGATCGACGCCAAGCACTTGTGCGTCAATGCGCGCGGAATCCGCGACGTGCACTCCAGCACGGTTACCGCGGAGTACGGAGGGCGTTTTTTGGCCGAAGAAGGGCTCCGCACCGAATTTTTGGCCTACATTCAAACGCAAACCACGTTTGGCGACAGTCCGCACACATGAGCAATTTGACCCTGTACGACAGTCTGACGGGCGAACTTCGCCCCTTTGAGCCGATTCATGCACCGAACGTAGGTATGTACGTGTGTGGTCCTACCGTGTACAGCGACGTGCACTTGGGAAACACGCGCACGTTTTTGAGTTTCGACCTGCTCTTTCGCTACCTCAAGCACCTCGGCTACAAGGTGCGCTACGTGCGCAACATTACCGACGCGGGTCACCTCGAGAGCGATTCCGATGTAGGCGAAGACAAAATCGCCAAAAAGGCGCGCCTCGAACAGCTCGAGCCCATGGAGATCGTGCAGCGCTACACCGTTGGATTTAGGGCCGTCATGCAGGCGTACAATGCGCTTCCGCCGTCAATTGAGCCCACCGCCACCGGGCACATCGTCGAGCAGATCGAGATGATCAAAAAGCTCATTGTAGACGGCTACGCCTACGAGGCCAACGGCAGTGTGTACTTCAGCATCGGTACCTACCTCGAGAAGTACCCCTACGGCGAGCTATCTGGTCGAAGCATCGAAGACCTCGAGTCCGGAACCCGCGACCTCGACGGACAGCAGGACAAGCGCCACCCTCTGGACTTCGCCCTCTGGAAGAAGGCCTCGCTAGAGCACATTATGCGCTGGCCGTCCCCTTGGAGCGATGGCTTCCCCGGTTGGCACCTCGAGTGCTCTGCCATGAGCACGAAGTACCTTGGCGAGGAGTTTGACATCCACGGAGGCGGAATGGACTTGAAGTTCCCGCACCACGAATGCGAAATCGCCCAAAACAAAGGGGCCACGGGGCATGGCGGCGCGCGCTACTGGCTGCATGCCAACATGCTGACGCTGAACGGCAAGCGCATGGCCAAGTCCACCGGAAACACCTTGGACCCGCGCGACCTACTGACCGGCGAAAGTCCCCACCTCAGCAAGGCCTACACGCCGGGAGCGGTGCGCTTCTTCATTCACCAAGCCCACTACCGAAGTGTGCTGGACTTTAGCGATTCCGCCCTGCAGGCCGCAGAAAAGGGTTACTACCGCCTTCTTGCGAGCATGGAGGCACTTGCCCAGCGTCCAGCCCAAGGTCCCGACCGTGGCACCTGGAATGTGGCCGAGTGGAATGCACAATGTTCAGAAGCCATGAACCAGGACCTCAACAGCCCCGTGCTCATTGCCCACCTTTTTGACGCCTCGAAAGCGATTGCGGCCGACCAAAAGGATCCGAATATTCTTGGGCTCGCCGGCGCAGCTGAATTGCTCAACGCCATGAACACATGGATGTTTGACGTGCTTGGGCTGGCTCCCGAACATCAATCCGGGTCGGGCAAGTACCAAAAAGCATTGGATGCCGCCATGTCTGTCGTACTCGACGTGCGCCGCAAAGCGCGCGAATCCAAGGACTGGTCGACCAGTGACGCACTGCGCGATGCGCTGGCTCAAGGCGGAATTGTCGTTCAGGACGGCCCTGAAGGCAGCAGCTTTCGGGTCGAATGATCAAATTGCTCCTGTGGGCGGTTTCAACGCCCATGCTCGCACTGATCGGACTCTATAAGTTCGTCATCTCACCCCTTACCCCTCCCAGCTGCCGGCACTATCCGACCTGCTCTACCTATGCGGGCGAAGCCATCAAAGAATGGGGTCCGTGGACCGGATCGTGGCTGTCGCTCAAGCGATTGAGCCGCTGCCACCCCTGGGGAACCTCGGGAATGGACCCGGTTCCGAAAAAGTGCGATAAGGCACCCAACGCCTAAGCGAGAACTCCTAACTTTAGCCCATGCTAGCTACCATCACCTGGGTTGCCGACCGCGGAATCGAACTCGGCCCACTTTTCATTCGCTACTACCAAGTCTTCTTCTTTTTGGGCTTCTTTATGGGCTACCAATGGATGAAAAAGGTCTTCATCAAAGAGGGCATAGACCTTAAAATCCTCGACGCCCTGCTATCAACCATGGTGGTCGCGACGGTTCTGGGTGCTCGCTTTGGCCACGTTTTTTTCTACGACTGGGGCTACTACCGCGAGCACGTCGTCGAGATTTTTATGCCGTGGAAGGGCGGACTGGCCTCGCACGGAGCCGCCATCGCAATCGTTCTTGCCATGCTATGGTTTGGCCGCACATACCTCAAGCCCATTGGTAAAACGCCGCTTTGGATGCTCGACCGAGTCGTCATCACCGTTGCTCTAGCGGGCGCGTTCATTCGCCTCGGAAACTTCACCAATAGTGAAATTTACGGTCAGCCCCAAAATTCCGCAGTCGAAACCGTGTTTGTACGCCCCATCACCGACTACATCGAACGCTACTTTGAGCGGGATGTTGCCGCCGTGGACTACGTCGCGACAGGCAACCACCTCGAGACCGACAGCCTGCGCCTGCCCGAATACGAGCTGCGGTTCACCCCAACTGAAACAGCGAGCCTCGATCAAGTTCAATCGATGGTTGAACTCTACCTAGAGCCCCTAGTTAATCGTCAAAATGCAGATAATAGACATCTCTATTTACCACAGGATCAGCTTGTTCAAGAAAAAGATGGATACTTTGTATTGACGGCGTACGGAATTCCGCGAGCGCCGAGCCAGTTATATGAAGCCCTCGCCTACGCGTTGATTTATGTACTGCTTTTATGGCTTTTTGCACGGGGAGCAGCAGCACGTGAAGGTCAAATTTTTGGAGCGTTCTTGGTGCTTGTTTTTGGATTCCGGTTTGTGGTTGAATTCGTCAAAGCCAACCAAAAGGATTTTGAAGCAGGAATGGACCTCAACATGGGGCAGTGGCTGAGCATCCCCCTCGTGGTAGCTGGTATCTACCTCTGGATCCGAAGCACCCTCAAAAAATAGAAGTATGAACCGCAAACTAATTACGCGCGTCGGTGGCGTCCTCGTAGTAATCGCCATTCTCGGATTAGTCATCCCTGTGATTGGGCCGTGGATTGGTCTGGGTTCCGAATCTAAACCCAAGCGCACCGAGGTGGCGACCGACTTTGAGCCGCAGTTTACTGAAGAAGGTATCGGTGCTTTTCTGGCGTCAAATGGCGATACAGTTACAGCATTTCGACTCGAATTGGCCGAATCCACGGCTGAGACCACGCAAGGGATGATGTTTCGCCGCAGTGTCCCAGAAGGAACCGGCATGCTCTTCATCATGCCTGAAGAGCGGTTTCAGAGCTTTTGGATGCGCAACACCTACGTGCCGCTGGACATCATTTACATCAGCTCCGACGGGCGGGTGGTAAGCATTCAAGCAAATGCCCAACCTATGAACGAGACTCCGCTGCCTTCAGAAGGCCCCGCGAAGTTCGTGCTCGAAATTGCAGGCGGCCGGTCGGCTGCACTCGGAATCACTCCCGGAACCCAACTACTATGGAAGCGAAACATTTAGCGGCCGCATTCGCGCTGGCCTCAAGCCTATGGGCCTCAGGACAGGCACAGTGGACTGTTACTCGAATTACCGCGGCCGAAGGCCGCGAAAACTGGGCCTGCGAACCTTCTGTCGCACTGGACCCCAACGGCAAGGGCGTGTACCTCGGCAACGTACTCAACCAGTTGCACCGCAACTCTTTGAACGGAGCTCCCACCGCTTGGGACCGTGGTATTGCACTTACGTCCACTTTGGGCGTGTACGGAGACCCCATTTTGGCGCACGACTACCAAGGTCGCCTCTACTACTTGCACTTAGCCGACCCAAGCGGCCAAGGTCGCGCCGGCGAAACCTGGCTGGACCGAATCGTCATACAGTGGAGCGACGACCAAGGCAAGACCTGGTCTGACGGGGCAGGTATCGGCCACAATCCGCCCAAAGACCAAGACAAAGAGGGCATCGCCATTGATCCTGCGTCAGGCACCCTCAACGTGTCATGGACCGAGTTCGATGCCTACGGACGCACCGAACCTGAATTCAAATCCCGCATTCGATTCAGCCAGTCGTACGACCGCGGCGAAACGTGGTCTCCCGCCGTGACGGTTTCACGCCACGAAGGAAACTGCCTCGATGGAGACGAGACGCCCGAAGGCGCCATTCCGGTGGCCGACCCCACCGGCGGAGTGGCAGTGGTCTGGTCCTACCGCGACACTATTTGGATGAACCGTTCCGACGACGATGGCGCGATGACTTGGATGCCCGTAGATCGTCCTATCGCCATGCAACGTGGGGGTTGGGCACATGAAATCCCGGCACTTGGACGTGCCAATGGCATGCCGATTTCGTACTTCGCTCCGAACGGAACCTGGCACCTCATCTTTGGAGAACAGGATTCGACCCGATCGTGGATAAGCCACTCGATGTCTTCAGACCGCGGCGAAAACTGGAGCCAGCCCTCCCGCCTCCCGGTGCCCGACAGCATTCGCCACCACTTCATGCCGTGGTTCACCATCGACGCATCCAATGGTGCCCTGCACGTGCTGGCCTACGGTCAAACGGCCTCGATGCGCACCCAGGCATGGGTTCACCGCTCAGAAAATGGCGGAACCTCTTGGTCTGCCACTGCCCTGAGTGCACCCTTCACCCCCACGCCCAAGCGATTCTTTGGGGACTATTCGGGCATCGCTGCCCGAAACGGCGACGTTCACGCGGTATGGACCGAGCAGCGCGAAGGCGTCAACGAACTGGTCTACGGCCGCTTTGCTGACCCCGCAAAGGATGAATCCATCGTGAAGTCATCAGACAAAAAGCGACGCAAAAAGTGAACCTCCTCCTCGCGTCGACCTCCACAGTACATGGAGCGCCCTACTTGAGCTACCTCCGCGACGAGTGGTCGCGCCTGTTTGCGGGACGCCTCGTCGTGTTTGTTCCATACGCCCGCCCCGGAGGCATGAGTTGGGACGACTACACCGCCCGCCCCAAAGCAGTGATGGCTGAAGCCGGAATTACGGTGCGCGGCGTCCACGAATTCTCGTCCGTTGCCGAAGCAGCTTCTGCCGCTGAAGGTTGGTTTGTGGGGGGCGGAAACACCTTCGTCCTTCGCCGCACGCTGCGTGAATCCGGATTGGAACCCCTGCTCGACGCCAGTGTTCGTTCCGGGACCCCCTACATGGGCAGCAGCGCCGGAATCAACATCGCCGGATTGAGCATCGGAACCACCAACGACATGCCCATCGTCGAAGTCCCCACACTTGATGCCATGGGTTGGATCCCGTTCAACCTCAATCCGCACTACATCGACCCTTTCGAGGGCAGCACCCATATGGGTGAAACGCGCGATCAGCGCATCGCCGAATTCCATGCCTTTAATCCGCAATCAGTCATTGGACTTCGCGAAGGGAGCTGGCTGACCTCAAACGGACGCGACCACGTGCTCCATGGGCCCCATTCTGCCCGCATTTTTAGGGCCGGATTGCCCGTGATAGAACACCCACAAGGCCCGCTCTCGTTCTAGAAATCCGTACCTTTGTGCCGTGCGCAAAGCGGTACTCATTATTCTCGACGGCTGGGGCATTCCCGCCGACCCTTCAGTCTCGGCCATAGACCTTGGCTCCACCCCATTTTACGACAGTCTACAAGGCCATTACCCCTCAAGCCAGTTAGAGGCAAGTGGGCGGGCCGTAGGCCTTCCCGACGGCCAAATGGGCAACTCCGAGGTGGGCCATATGAATCTGGGAGCGGGGCGCATCGTCTACCAAGACTTAGTTCGCATCGATCTCGCCCTCGAAGACGGTTCGTTCGCTCAAAACCCCGTTTTTGCAGATTTGGCGCAGCGCGGAGCCTCCGGCCAGCGCATTCACCTGCTCGGGTTGGTCAGCGACGGCGGCGTCCACAGCCACATCAACCACGCAAAGGGAATCCTATCAGCCCTGCACGACGCGGGTGCTCCCAACGTATTTGTGCACGCATTCACCGACGGACGCGACACCGACCCCCAAAGCGGCGCCGGATTCATTGGAGACCTCGAGGCCCATATGTCCCAGACCACCGGATCTCTGGCCTCATTGACCGGCCGCTACTACGCCATGGACCGCGACACCCGTTGGGAACGCGTGAAAATCGCCTACGACGCCCTCGTGCACAGAACCGGGACCGCTTGGACCCAAACCGGCCGCGAAGCATTGCTGGCCGCCTACGCCTCCGGAACGACCGACGAGTTCCTCCTTCCGCACATCCTCAATCCCGAGGGCTGCATTCGCCCCGGGGACGCCGTCTTCTTTTTCAACTACCGCACCGACCGAGGTCGCGAACTCACCCAGGCGCTCAGCCAAGGCGGGTTGGACGTGCACGGAATGACTCCGGTTCCCGACCTGCACTTCGTCACCATGACCCGCTACGACGCCACCTTTCGCGGAATCCGAATGGTGTTCGAAAAAGACAACCTCAGTGACACCATGGGCGAAGTCCTCGAGCGCGCGGGCAAACGCCAGATTCGCATCGCCGAGACCGAAAAATACCCCCACGTTACCTTCTTTTTTTCAGGAGGACGCGAAGAGCCCTTTGACGGTGAAACACGCATCCTTCGCTCCTCGCCCAAAGTGGCCACCTACGACCTTCAGCCCGAAATGAGCGCATTTGAACTTCGGGACGCACTGATTCCCGAACTCGAACGCGGCGAAGCCGACTTCGTCTGCCTCAATTTTGCCAACCCCGACATGGTGGGCCATACCGGCGTACTTGAGGCGGCCATCAAGGCCTGCGAAACTGTGGACCAGTGTGCTCAAGCTATTGTAGAAGCAGGACTTCCGCACGGGTACAGCTTCTTCATCCTCGCAGACCACGGCAATGCCGACTGCATGCGCAACCCCGATGGAAGCCCCCACACCGCCCACACGACCCGCCCCGTGCCCTTCTTTCTCGTGACGAACGAACCCACAGAAGGACTACATCTTACCAATGGAGTATTGGGTGACGTAGCCCCCACCATCCTCGACTGGATGGGCGTACCCCAACCTGCCGCCATGACCGGAACATCTCTTTTGCGCGCATGATCATCCTCAAAACTGCCGAAGAGATCGCGCTCATGCGCGAATCTGCCCAGCTTGTTTCGCGCACCTTGGGAATGCTCGCCGCTGAAATCAAGCCCGGAGTGACACCACTTCAGCTGGACCGCAAGGCCGAAGAGTTCATTCGCGACCATGGAGCAATTCCCGCGTTTCTCGGAATGTACGGATTCCCCAACAGCCTGTGCATGTCGCGCAACGAACAGGTCGTCCACGGAATTCCGAGCGACCAACCATTGCACGAGGGCGACGTCATTTCCGTGGACTGTGGTGTACTCATGAATGACTTTTACGGAGACCACGCCTACACATTTGAAGTGGGTGAAGTGGCCCCTGAAACGCGCAAACTTCTCGAGGTGACCAAAGCCTCTCTCTATGCAGGCATCGACGCCATGCGCCGCGGCAACCGAGTGGGCGACATCGGCCACGCCATCCAAAAGCACTGCGAACGCGAAGGCTACGGCGTGGTACGCGAGCTGGTCGGACACGGACTGGGCCGCAAGCTCCACGAAGACCCACAGGTTCCGAACTATGGTAAGCGCGGCAGCGGTAAGCTCCTACAGGACGGAATGGTCCTCGCCATCGAACCTATGATCAACATGGGAACCCACCGCGTGCGGCAACTCAAGGACGGATGGAGCATCGTTACGGGCGACGGCAAACCCTCAGCCCACTTCGAGCACGACGTGGCTTTGGTCGACGGACGGCCTGTAGTACTGTCCACCTTCGAATACATCTACGAAGCCCTTGGGCTTCCCAAAAAGGACCCAGTCTTCGCATGATACGTTGGGCACTCCGTTGGATTCCGCGTCCCTGGCTCATTCGCCTCAGCGCTCCACTGCGCTGGCTCGCGCCCGTGATCTATGCCGGATCAAAGTACACCGACCCCATTGACGGCCGTTCGTACCGCACGTTTCTACCCTACGGCTACGGCGGAGCCATCCGGCCTGAAGTCCTCGCCCCCGGAACGCACTCCCTGGAGCGCCACCGCCTCCTCTGGCTGTACCTAAAGCGCTACAGTGACTTTTTTACCCACCCGGGTGAGTTGCTGCACATTGCACCTGAACAGTGCTTCTACCATCGCTTTAAAGCCCTTCACCACCTCAAGGTACTGACGGGTGACATCGAATCTCCGCTGGCAGACCTGCACTTTGACCTCCATCACATTCCGCTGGAGGCCAACCGCTTTGACGTCGTGCTGTGCAATCACGTCCTCGAGCACGTCGCAGACGATGCCCAATGCCTCAGTGAACTGTTTCGGGTCATGAAACCGGGCGGATGGGGCATCTTTCAGATTCCATGGATTCCTGGTCGTACCGCTACCGACGAGGACCCCAGCATCACCGACCCGCGCGAACGCGAGCGCCGCTTTGGCCAGTACGACCACGTCCGCATGTACGGCGAAGACTACGCCCAGCGCCTGAGCGCCGCAGGATTCAATGTAGAACGTGTCGATCTCGCAGACCGCATTCCTGCCGATGAATACGCCCGCTACCGCCTACCTGTAGGAGAACCACTCTTTGTGGTGCGCAAGCCTTTGTGATCCTTTGGTTGAATCCAACAAAAAAGCCCGCGTTGTCGCGGGCTTTGTTCATTCAGTTCAGGGGAGATTAACCCAAAATGCTCGACAGCTCTATGGCCATCTTCTGCTCTTCTTCTTGAGCGAGCAAAGGATCAACCAAGATTCGGCCTGAGTGCTCGTCAATCGTGATTTTCTTGCGCTGTGCGATTTCCATTTGACGCTGGGGTGGAATCGTGAAGAACGAACCAGCAGAAGCCCCGCGCTCAATACTTACTACAGCCAAGCCGTTACGCACCTTTCCGCGGATGCGGCGATAGGCGTTCAGCAAACGATCATCTCCTACTACCGCAGAAAGATTTTCACTCTTGGTGAGCAAAAGTTCTTCTTCGCGCTGGGTCTCGGCGATGATATTGTCCAGTTCATTCTTCTTGAATTCCAAGTGGCTTGAACGCTCAGAAAGCTTAGACTCAACCGACTCAAGAGAAGCAGACTTGCTCTCGAGTGAAGCTTCAAACTCACGGATGTGCTTCTCGGCTAATTGAATCTCAAGCTCTTGGAACTCAATTTCTTTAGCAATCGCATCAAACTCTCGGTTGTTGCGCACATTTTTTTGTTGCTCTTCGTACTTCGCGATCTTCTCTTGGCAGTTCTTGATCATGAGCTTATGGCCCTTAACCTCAGTCTTCGCTTGGTTGATATCTTCCTGAACCTTTGAAAGGCGAATCTGCAAGCCTGCGATTTCATCTTCCAGATCTTCTACTTCAAGAGGCAATTCGCCGCGAAGGCTGCGAATTTCATCGATACGGCGATCGACAATTTGAAGGCTGTACAGCGCGCGAAGCTTGTCTTCTACTGAAGACGTCGCAGCGTTGGATGCAGGTGACTTTTTAGCCATGGTTTAGGTATGTACGTACGGGTCGGTTGTCCGAACCCGAAATTAGGACTGCAAAAGTAACAAATTCTGAGCGAATAGCCTCAGCCCAATCTTCGATAAAGGGCTGCTCACTTTCGCCATGCCCTACATCGATGAGTACAATTCCGCTCGGAGTGTCCTGAAAACCGTGGTACTTCGCATCGCTAGTCACATACACATCTGCGCCAGAGGCTGCTGCGGCTCCAATAAACTCCGCTCCGGAACCGCCACAGACCGAAATCCGCTGCACCATTCGTTCGAGGTTCGCCGTACTGTAGCGCACTGCATCCGCACCCAATTCTCGGGCAGCTCGAGCGATAAATTCCCCCAATCGAACTGGCTTAGGTAGATTGCCCACCGCACCATAGCCCAAATCCGACGTCGAATTATCAAGTGAAATCCACGAATGTGCCACCTCTTCGTACGGGTGGGCCTGCCACACCGCATCGCGCACTTGATTTTTCAATGCTACCGGAACCACGAACTCCAATCGCTGCTCTCGGGCAACTTCGCGAACACCCTTTGTACCTGTAAATGGATTTGCACCTTCGAGTGGACGAAACGTTCCCGTTCCCTCGGAAGTAAAATGGCACTCGTCGTAGTTTCCCAAATGGCCTGCTCCGGCTAAAAAAGCCGCCTCAGCCACATCGGCCGCAAAGTCTTTGGGAACATACACGACCAACTGCATCAAGGCTCCCCCGCGGGGCATCATTACCTTAGGGTTCTGGATTCCGAGACGACGGGCTAGTGAAAAACTAACCCCACCCGCAATGCTGTCCCAATTCGTGTGGCCAGCGTACAGCGCAATATCATGACGTATCGCGAACGCAACCGTCCGCTCGGCTACAGAGCTACCCGTAAGGCGTTTTAAGCCCTTAAAAATGATGGGGTGATGGCTCAGCACCACGTTGCAGCCCCGAGCGATGGCCTCTCGAAGCACATCCTCATCAGCATCCAAAGAGCAGAGCACTCCAGTAATGTTCATTTGTGCATCACCAACCAGCAATCCACTGTTGTCGTACGACTCTTGGTACCGAAGCGGCGCACGCTCTTCCAACCACTTCACTAACGTTCCCACTGTCATATTGCAAAGAAACAAAAAAGGCCGCCCATCGGGGCGGCCTTCACTTGTATAGTAGGCAGGAGATTACTCCTTACCTTCCATCTCTTCCTTGAGGCGAGCCAAGCTGTCGAGGTCACCCAAGGTAGCCTTTTCAACTTGTGCGTTGATCGACTGAACCGTCGTCTTCGCTCCGGCACCCTTGGCACCTTTCTTACCTTTTCCGCCTTCGGCACCTTCCTCGATTGCGCCACCCTTAAATGTTTGGGTGTGCGAAACAAGAATGCGGCGTGAATCACGGTTGAACTCAATCACACGGAACTCCAATACCTCACCTACAGCGATGTTTGAGTTATCCTCCTTTGTCGCGTGACGTGGTGGGCAGTACGCCTCAATCTCTTGGTTGTCAAACCAAATGTTGAAGCCCTTATCGGCAGACGACTTCACACTTCCAGAGTGGCTGCTGCCTACTTCGAATACCTCTTCGAGGTTATCCCATGGGTTGTCATTGACTTGCTTGTGGCCAAGGCTCAAGCGACGGTTGTCGACATCAATGTCCAACACCTTCACGTCAAGCTCTGCACCTACTGAGGTAAACTCGCTCGGATGCTTCACCTTCTTCAACCAAGACAGGTCGCTGATGTGAATCAATCCATCGATGCCTTCCTCAAGTTCTACAAACACGCCGAAGTTGGTGAAGTTGCGAACCTTTCCGGTGTGCTGCGAACCTACAGGGTACTTGGCAGTGATGCTTGACCAAGGATCTGGCGTCAATTGCTTGATACCAAGAGACATCTTGCGCTCTTCACGGTCGATTGAAAGAACGGATGCTTCAACCATGTCGCCAACTTTGAAGAAGTCCTGGGCAGAACGCAGGTGCGATCCCCAGCTCATCTCAGAAACGTGAACAAGACCTTCTACACCTGGAGCAACCTCGATGAACGCACCGTAGTCGGCGAGCACCACAACTTTACCCTTGATGGTGTCTCCAGCTGATACGTTCTGGCTAAGGGCATCCCAAGGATGGGCCGAAAGCTGCTTGAGACCGAGCTGAATACGTGTCTTGGCCTCGTCGAAGTCCAAAATAACCACGTTGAGCTTCTGGTCGAGTTCGACCACCTCTGACGGGTGGTTGATGCGGCTCCACGACAAGTCGGTGATGTGCACGAGTCCGTCCACCCCACCAAGGTCGATAAATACACCGTAGCTCGTGATGTTCTTGACCACACCCTCGAGTACTTGACCCTTTTCGAGCTGGCCAATGATCTTGCGCTTTTGCTCTTCGAGGTCGGCCTCGATAAGGGCTTTGTGCGAAACCACCACGTTCTTGAACTCGTGGTTGATCTTGACGATCTTGAATTCCATGGTCTTGTCGACATAGATGTCGTAGTCGCGAATTGGCTTGACGTCGATTTGCGATCCTGGCAAGAATGCCTCGAGACCGAACACGTCAACGATCATACCACCCTTCGTACGGGCTTTCACATAACCTTGAACGATTTCTTCAGCTTCAAATGCTTCGTTCACACGATCCCAAGCCTTGATGGAGCGGGCCTTGCGGTGCGAAAGCACAAGCTGTCCCAACTTGTCTTCTTGCTTGTCTACGAGCACCTCAACGAGGTCGCCCACTTTCAAATCTGGATTGTATCGGAATTCGTTGAGTGACACAACGCCTTCAGACTTCGACGAAATGTCGATGATCGCATCGCGGTCGGTAAGCTGCACTACGACGCCGCTCACCACTTGGTGCTCAACTGAAGTAACGAGGGTAGCTTCATACAGCTGCTCCATCGCCTTGTGCTCTTCACCGCGGGCACCGAAACCTGACTCGTACGAGTTCCAGTCAAATGCTTCTTCTTCCTCTTCTACTTCAAGAACGAGCTCGAGCTCATCCTCTTCTGCGGAATCTTCCGAAGCCTCAACTTCAGGCATAGATTCTACTTCAGCAACTTCGGGGGTAGCCTCCACTTCGGCAGCGGCTTGTTCTTGGATTTGGCCCTCCAATTCGGGGTTTAGCTCTTCAGACATGAGCTTGGGGTCTTGTATCTGGCGCTCTGAAAGGACTAAAGCGCAGCGCCGAGAGACGTTAAGTATTGATTCCCAATTTAGCGTCCTTTCGCAATGCGTACCAAAATGGGACTGCAAAGGTACAAAAAATCAAACCTCACCGATAAAGAATAATAAAAAAAGCCCCGGCGTTGGCCGGGGCTTCGTTCCTTCTACACAATTATGCGTTGAACTTCTTTTTAAGTAACTCTGTCGTCGTTGAACCAGGTCGCTCCAGCGGCATGGCCAAAGCACGGTCCCAAATCAAGTTCGTCAGTACACCCAGCGCACGTGAAACCCCGAATAACACGGTGTAAAAGTCATACTCTACCATGCCGTAGTGCATCAGCAATTGACCACTGTGCGCGTCGACATTTGGGTACGGGTTCTTGACCTTGCCTGTGGCCTCAAGTATCCCTGGAACCACGTCAAAAATGTTCGAAATTACCTTAAACAAGGGGTCCTCGGGCATGTGCTTTTGAGCAAACTCGCGCTGCGCCATGTAGCGTGGGTCGGTCTTGCGAAGTACGGCGTGTCCGAATCCCGGCACCACCTTACCTGCTCCCAACGTATTGTGAACATACTGCGCAATTTGATCCTTGCTTGGTTCTTGAGTGCCCAAATCTTCGAGCATTTCAAGCGTCCACTTGATTACCTCTTGATTGGCAAGTCCGTGTAACGGACCAGCCAAGCCATTCATGCCCGCGGCGAAGCTCTGGTAGGCATCACTCAGGGCAGAACCCACTAAATGAACGGTATGCGCTGAAACGTTTCCGCCTTCGTGGTCCGAGTGAATCGTCATATACAAACGCATCAGTTCGCGGAACTCTTCATTGTCGTACCCGAGCATATGGGCAAAATTGCCTGCCCAATCTAATTTGGGATCTGGCTCAATGTGCTCACCATTCTTGTACGCCCGGCGGTAAATGTAGGCTGCCACCCGAGGCAAGCGTGCAATTAGATTCATCGCGTCCTCGTAGGTGTATTCCCAGTACTCCGACTTGCCAATTCCACGAGCATACGCCTTTCCAAACTCAGTTTCAGTCCGAAGTGCCATGATGCCCACGACAAACTGTGTCATTGGATGTGCCGTCATCGGCAACGCATCGATGGTTTTAAACACATGCGGAGGCACAATCGCCCTCCGTGCCCAACTATTGCTTAGACGTCTCACATCGTCGTCGTCCGGCATCTCATTCATCAAAATCAAATGAAAGAGGCCCTCTGGAAGCGGTTCTTCACCCCCAGGATACTTCGGCAAAAGCGACTGAAGCTCCGGAATGCTGTACCCGCGAAAGCGAATTCCTTCCTGTGGATCAAGCTTCGAGGTTTCACAGATCAATGCCGTCATCGATCGCATGCCTTGGTACACTTGTGCAACGGTGATTTCTCCGAGTGACTTTTCACCATGCTCCGCTAAAAACGCCTTAATCTCAGCCTGTGCAGGTGCAATTTTACTTCCAAAATGTTCTTTAATCCGATCCATAATCAAGGGGTTGTTTGTCGGTTATTTGAAATTTGAACCCGGGTAAATCGCCGTCGACCCGAGCATTTCTTCGATGCGAAGAAGCTGGTTGTACTTCGCCATACGATCTGAACGCGATGCGGAACCGGTCTTTATCTGACCGGTATTCAACGCCACCGCCAAATCCGCAATCGTCGAATCTTCGGTTTCTCCAGAGCGGTGCGACATGATGCACGTCATTCCGTTGCGCTGCGCCTTTTGAACTGTGGCAATCGTCTCCGTAAGTGTTCCGATTTGGTTCACTTTAACCAGCACCGAATTTGCGGCATTGAGCTCAATTCCCTTGGTCACACGATCCACATTGGTGACAAAAAGATCATCACCTACAATTTGAACGCGATTTCCAATGGCGGAATTCAACTTCGACCAACCATTCCAGTCGTCTTCAGCAAGGCCATCTTCAATCGAAAGTATGGGGTACTGGTTCACCCAATTGGTCCAGTACGACACCACTTCGTCGGTGGTCATCGTGGCTCCGCCCGACTTCTTAAACGTGTACAAACCCGTCTTCTCATCGTAGAGCTCGGTCATCGCCGCATCCATGGCAATGAATAAATCCTTACCGGCGGTAAATCCTGCCTTAGTGATGGCCTCAAGTACCGTCTCAATGGCCTCTTCATTCGAACGAATATTGGGAGCAAATCCGCCCTCATCGCCCACATTCGTGCTGTAGCCCTTAGCTTTCAGCACCGATTTGAGATGATGAAAAACTTCCGTGCCCATCTGTAGACCTTGGCTGAAGCTCGTGGCACCCACGGGCATCACCATGAACTCTTGAAAATCGATGGCGTTGTCAGCGTGCGCACCTCCGTTTAAAATGTTCATCATCGGAACGGGCAGCGTACGGGCAGTCACTCCACCGACATACTGAAAGAGCGGAAGGCCGCTAGCTTGTGCTGCAGCGCGCGCCGCCGCAAGCGATACCGCCAAAATGGCGTTCGCTCCCAGGCGCGCCTTATTCGGAGTTCCGTCCGCATCGAGCATGGCCATGTCAAGCTCTGCCTGGTCCGTGACCTCAAGACCCACCACAGCTTGGGCAAGTTCGCTATTGACGTGATCTACTGCCTTGAGCACCCCTTTACCGAGGTAGACGGCAGAATCTCCATCGCGGAGTTCCACCGCTTCATGGGCACCAGTAGAGGCGCCAGAAGGCACAGCGGCCCTTCCAAAATGGCCTGAATCCGTGACTACATCGGCTTCAACAGTGGGGTTTCCACGTGAATCAAGAATTTGGCGTGCGTAAACTGAAGTAATTGTAGGCATAGTTAAGCTGGGATTTTAGCACTCATTAAGGCAACAAATTCATCAAAAAGGTATTGGGCATCGTGCGGGCCCGGAGACGCCTCCGGGTGGTACTGCACGCTAAAGGCAGGAATGTCTGTTCTCCGAATTCCGGCGACAGTCCCGTCGTTCAAGTGTACGTGGGTCAACGCTATATGGGACGCTGATTCCACTTCATTCATGGACACAGCAAATCCGTGATTCTGCGAGGTGATCTCACCTTTTCCGGTCGCCAAGTTCTTCACGGGATGATTGATTCCTCTGTGGCCATTGTGCATCTTGTAGGTGGTGAGACCTGATGCGAGTGCAATCATTTGGTGTCCCAAACAAATTCCGAATGTGGGTTTGCCTGAATCCAAGATTTCGCGCACCGTATCAATCACCTGAGGACTGGCCGCGGGATCCCCTGGACCATTCGACAAGAAGTACCCATCGGGGGCATCCGCAGATAGGACTCCGAACGGAGTGTTATATGGATATACGGTCACGCGGCATCCGACGCGAACCAAATTCCGCAAAATATTTCGTTTAACCCCAAGGTCAAGTGCCGCAACATGATAGGCCGCATCAGCATCACCAACGGTGTACGGCTCGGACGTACTCACCACGGAACACAACTCCAAACCTTCCATATTTGGCGCATCGGCGAGGCGCTGCTGCGCTTGCTCAAGCGATAACTCCGTGGTCACTACCGCATTTTGCGCACCAAAATCACGAATGTGCTGCACTAATGCCCGGGTATCAACTTCTGAAATGACCACCGATCCGCTCATGAACGACTTGAGGCTCTGGTGCGACCCGCGAACACGAGATGCAAGCTCACTAAAGTTCCGGCAGACAAGACCGGCAATTTGAACTTCTGACGATTCATTTTCTTCGGACTCGACCCCGTAGTTTCCGATATGGGCGGTAGCCGTAACCATGATTTGACCCTTGTAGCTCGGATCCGTAAAAATCTCTTGGTATCCGGTCATCCCGGTGTTAAAGCAAATTTCCCCAACGGTGGTACCGTCAATTCCGACAGAAACACCTTCGAATAAGGTGCCATCAGCGAGCAGTACAAAGGCTTTTGAACTCATTATCAAGACTTAAGAATTGGGCACAAAAAAAGGATAAGGGGACACCTTATCCTTTGCAAAGTACGAGCCAAACACGGTTTATTCCGCGTCGTTCGTCTCGTTGTTTTCAGCTACTTCAGGAGCCTCAACTACTGCCTCAGCAACAGGAGCTGCAGCAGGAGCAGCAGCCTTCGCACGTCCACGGCGCGTTGACTTCTTCGCCTCCTTCTTGGCATTGGTGTAGATCTCATTGAAATCAACCAACTCGATCATGGCCATCTCGGCGTTGTCACCCAGACGGGTGCCGGTCTTGATGATGCGAGTGTAGCCACCTGGGCGGTCACCAACTTTCACAGAAACCTCGCGGAACAATTCCGTTACGGCGTCTTTATTCTGTAGGTACGAGAACACCATACGACGGTTGTGCGTGCTGTCGGTCTTTGAGCGCGTAACCAAAGGCTCCACGTACTTCTTCAGTTCCTTAGCTTTTGCCAACGTCGTGTTGATTCGCTTGTGCGTAATCAGCGAAGCCGCCATATTGCTCAGCATCGCCTTGCGGTGCGAAGCCGTACGTCCTAAGTGATTAAATTTCTTGCCGTGACGCATGTCTTATTCTTTATCGAGTTTGTACTTGGTTACATCCATTCCGAAGGTCAGGCCAAGGCGAGCAACGAGCTCTTCAAGCTCAGTGAGCGACTTCTTGCCGAAGTTGCGGAACTTCATCAAATCAGCCTTGGTGTACGACACTAGGTCAGAAACGAGCTCAACCTCAGCTGCCTTGAGGCAGTTCAGAGCACGTACGCTCAATTCAAGCTCAGTGAGCGGGCGAAGCAGAAGCTTGCGCATCTCAAGAACCTCTTCATCATACGCTTCTGACTCAACTGCAACTTCAGTTTCGGCTACCATTTTCTCATCAGTAAACAGCATGAAGTGCTGGATCAAGATGTGCGCAGCGTCAGTCAATGCATCCACAGGAGCAATCGAACCATCACTCTCAATGTTCAACACAAGCTTCTCGTAGTCTGTCTTCTGCTCTACGCGGAAGTTTTCTACTTCATAGCTCACATTCTTCATCGGGGTGTAAATAGAATCCATGAAGATGGTCCCAATCGGAGCATCGACTTTCTTATTCTCTTCAGCCGGAACGTATCCACGACCCTTCTCAATGGTATACTCCATTTCGAGTTTGATCGCTGGATCCATGTTGCAGATCACAAGATCAGGATTGAGCACTTGGAAGTTGGTCAAAAAGGCTGAAAGGTCACCAGCTTTGAAGGCGTCCTTGCCAGAAATTACAACCTTCACGGTCTCGCCCTCTACGCCTTCAATTTGGCGCTTGAAGCGAACCTGCTTCAGGTTGAGAATCATTTCGGTCACGTCTTCCACGACTCCTTTGATCGTTGAGAACTCATGCTCTACACCATTAATGCGAACACTTGTGAAGGCGAAACCCTCAAGTGAATTCAAGAGTACACGGCGAAGTGCATTGCCGACCGTGAGGCCAAAACCCGGCTCCAAAGGGCGGAACTCGAACTGACCAACGGTCTCCGACGTCGTGATGACGTGGGCCTTGTCAGGCTTTTGAAAAGGTAGAATCGGCATAACTTATTTCGAGTAGAGTTCGACAATCAACTGTTCCTTGATGTTTTCAGGAATCATGTCGCGAGATGGAACGCTGAGCATTTTACCGCTCATCGTTGCGGAATTCCATTCCATCCAAGGGTACTGGTCCGCGCGGTTCGAGCCAAGGCTGTTAGAAACAACCTCGAGTGACTTCGAGCGCTCGCGAATCGCAATTACATCGTTCAATGTAACGGAGTATGAAGGAATGTTCAGCACTTCACCGTTCACTGTTACGTGGCAGTGTGTAACTAACTGACGCGCTGCACGGCGTGTTGGAGCAATGCCCAAACGGTAGACTACGTTGTCCAAGCGACGCTCGCAAAGCTGAAGCAAAACCTCACCGGTGATGCCCTTCGAACGCGAAGCGTGGTCGAACATAATGCGGAACTGGCGCTCCAAAATTCCGTAGGTGTACTTCGCCTTTTGCTTTTCAGCAAGTTGCACGGAGTATTCGCTTTTCTTTCCGCGCTTGCGCTGGAAACCATGCTGCCCGGGAGGGTAGTTGCGCTTGTCCAGAGAACGGTCAGGACCAAAGATGGGTTCGCCAAAACGACGGGCGATTTTCGTAACAGGACCTCGGTAACGTGCCATATCTTTCTGCTTCTTTTTACTAAATGATTATACGCGGCGGCGCTTCGGGGGACGGCAACCGTTGTGTGGAATCGGAGTGATATCCATGATTTCGGTTACTTCGATACCCGTGTTTGCAAGGCTACGAATCGCGCTTTCACGACCGTTACCTGGACCTTTCACAAAGACCTTGACCTTTCGTAGACCAGCTTCCATGGCCACACCGGCAGCCTGCTCCGCAGCTACTTGAGCGGCGTAGGGAGTGTTCTTCTTAGATCCACGGAACCCCATCTTGCCTGCCGAAGACCAAGAGATCACTTGACCCTGGGTATTCGTCAACGCAATGATGATGTTGTTGAATGTGGTACTGATGTGCGCTTCGCCCACCGATTCCACTTTAACCTTCCGCTTCTTCGTAGTCTTCGCGGTTTTAGAATTCTGTTTTGCCATCGCTTCTAACGCTTAGTGCTTATTTAGTTGCCTTCTTCTTGTTTGCTACTGTCTTACGCTTACCCTTACGTGTACGACTGTTGTTTTTCGTACGCTGTCCGCGAAGGGGTAGGCCAAGACGGTGACGGATGCCACGCTGGCAACCGATGTCCATGAGGCGCTTAATACTCATTGAAACCTCCGAACGAAGTTCACCTTCAACTTTCATGTTGCCGGTGATGAAATCACGGATTAATTGGAGCTGCTCGTCTGTCCAATCCTGAACCTTGATATTGACGTCAACGCCAACGGTGTTCAGAATCTCTTGGGCCTTGGAGCGGCCGATTCCGTAGATATAGGTCAAGCCGATTTCACCGCGCTTGTTCCGGGGGAGGTCAATACCTGCAATACGTGCCATTCTTCTATTCGGATTGGATTAGCCCTGACGCTGCTTGAGCTTCGGATTTTTCTTGTTAATAATATACAAGCGGCCTTTGCGGCGAACAATTTTGCAGTCCGCGCTGCGCTTTTTGAGTGATGCTCTAACTTTCATCGGTTGCGATTAAAAAACGTTCTGTTTAGTAGCGGTATACAATTCGTGCCTTGGACAAGTCGTATGGAGACAATTCCAACTTCACACGGTCACCAGGTAAAAGCTTGATGTAGTGCATCCGCATCTTACCTGAGATGTGTGCGGTAACCACGTGACCATTTTCCAACTCCACGCGAAACATCGCGTTAGAAAGGTTTTCGGTGATGGTACCATCTTGCGTAATTGCCCCTTGCTTTGACATAGCTTACAGCGATTCCGCGTTACGTCCACGAATTCGACCTCCGTCCATGAGGCCGTCGTAGTGACGGTTCAAAAGGTAGCTTTCAACTTGCATTAGTGTATCAAGTACTACCCCTACAATAATCAATAGAGAAGTGCCGCCGTAGAACTGAGCCCACGTCATACTTACTCCAAAATTCATCAAGACCGCAGGAAGGATTGCGATTGCAGAAAGCAACAATGCTCCGGGTAACGTAATCTTCGCAAGGACATCATCAATAAAGCGTGCAGTGTCTCCACCTGGCTTCACTCCAGGAACAAAGCCTCCATTGCGCATCAAGTCATCCGAAATCTGAGTCGTATTAATTTGAATGGCCGTGTAGAAGTAGGTGAACACCAAAATCAATGCAACAAAGACGAAATTGTACCAGAATCCTTGAATGTCTCCGAATACATCTACCATCCATGTGGTTCCGCTACCTTCTAAGCCTGCGTACTGCACCACCGTCAACGGAATGAACATCAGTGCTTGGGCAAAGATGATTGGCATTACACCAGATGCATTCACCCGTACGGGCAAGTAACTGCGACCTAAAGACTTCGAGCTACCACCTGCTACGCGCTTGGCATACTCTAACGGAATCTGGCGAACCGCCTGAGTCAATGCGATGGCAAATAGAATCACCAAATAGAGGGCAACCATCTCGAGAAGGAATACAATCCAACCTCCGCCGGCGGGACTCAGTTGGGTAACAAGCTCCTGCAGGAATGACTGTGGGAATGAAGCGATAATACCGATCATAATGAGCAGCGAAATACCGTTTCCGATACCCTTGTCTGTAATTTTCTCACCAAGCCACATCGCGAAAATGGTACCTGCGATCAACGTGATCCATGCAGAAAACCAAAAGGCTGTGGTTGGAAGCGTAATTTCCACACCCTGGTACATCAGGTTGGTAATGTAGCCCGGTGCTTGCGCGGCAACAACCAAAATGGTTAAATACCGTGTAATTTGATTCAACTTGCGGCGCCCAGACTCACCTTCTTTTTGCATTTTGCTGATGGCAGGAATTGCCAAACCAGCTAGCTGCATAAAAATTGAAGCAGAGATGTACGGCATGATTCCAAGAGCTAGTACCGAAGCATTTGCAAAGGCACCCCCTGAGAACGCATTGATCAAACCAACCAAACCTTCAGACGCTTGGTTCTGAAGTTGATCCAAGCTAGTCGGATCAATACCCGGTAGGACCACATTAGAACCCAAGCGGTACACCAAGAGCAAGCCCAGAGTCAACGTGATTTTGTCACGCAGCTCCTGGATGGCCCAGATGTTCCGAAAGGTTTCGATGAGCTTTTTCATTACTCAGCCTTGTCTTGAAGGAGGGTTACACTACCACCGGCAGCCGCAATGGCCGCAGCAGCAGATTGACTCACCTTGTGAACGGTCACCGTAAGAGCATTCTTCACCTCACCACGACCCAAAACCTTGATAAGATCATTCTTACCAGCCAGGCCGAATCGAACCAATTCCAAAGGTCCGATTTCAGTGATTTTGTGGTTCTCGGCCATTTGAGCGAGTACATCAAGATTGATTGCACGGAACTCCACACGGTTTGGGTTCTTAAAACCAAACTTAGGAACGCGACGCTGAAGGGGCATTTGACCACCTTCAAAACCAATTTTTTTGCTGTAACCCGTACGAGCCTTTTGACCCTTGTGACCAGCTCCAGCGGTGCCGCCATTTCCGGTACCTTCTCCACGCCCGAGGCGCTTCTTGGTCTTTACTGCTCCTGGAGCAGGCTTAAGTTCGTGCAATGCTGCCATGATAATTAGGCGTTTACTTCTTCAACTTTAACTAAGTGGTTCACGGCGCGCACCATACCCAAAATCTGGGGGGTAGCTTCGTGTTCCACACACTGATTCATTTTGCGAAGACCTAGGGCCTCCATCGTAGCTTTTTGGTACGGCGGACGGTCAATCGTACTGCGAACCTTTGTGACTTTAATACGTGCCATGGTATCGTGTGAATTAACCGTTGAATACTTTAGTGAGTGCAATACCGCGGGTCTTAGCAACTTGATGTGCATCGCGCATCAAATGCAAGGCTTCAAACGTAGCTTTTACCAAGTTGTGCGGATTTGACGATCCTTTGCTCTTCGCAAGAACGTCATGTACTCCCACACACTCGAGAACCGCACGCATTGCACCACCTGCAATTACACCAGTACCACTAGAAGCTGGGCGAAGGAACACGCGAGCGCCTCCAAACTTACCATCTTGCTCGTGCGGTACCGTGCCCTTGGTCACAGGGAACTTGTATAGGTTTTTCTTAGCGTCTTCAATTCCCTTGGTCACAGCCTCAGAAACCTCTTTAGACTTACCCAAGCCGTAGCCACCAATACCGTGTTCATCACCAACCACCACAATTGCGGTAAACGAGAACGTACGGCCACCTTTAGTGGTTTTGGTAACACGCTGCACACCAACAAGGCGGTCAACAAGCTCCAAGCCGCTCGGCTTTACTTTTTTAGATGCAATCTCTTTCATAACGATCTTAGAAATTCAAGCCGCCTTCGCGTGCTCCTTCAGCCAATGATTTTACACGCCCGTGGTACAAAAATCCACCTCGGTCAAATGAAACGTTCTCGATTCCTTTCGCTTTTGCAAGCTCCGCAACCTTGAGACCCACCTGACGCGCTTGCTCTTGCTTCGAACCACTTACCTCGCGGCCTGACTTCTTCAAAGAAGTTGCAGAACAGATGGTAACTCCAGAAAGATCGTCAATCACTTGAGCGTAAATCTCTTTACTAGAACGGAACACGGCCAAGCGAGGACGAGATGCCGTTCCTTCGACCACTTTGCGCACGCGCAGGTGAATGCGCTCGCGACGAGTTAAACTTTTCGTTGCCATAATATCTTACTTCTTAGCACCAGATTTACCAGCTTTCCGGCGAACAATTTCACCGACGTAGCGAACACCCTTACCTTTAAAAGGCTCAGGCTTACGCAAGCTGCGAATTTTAGCAGCAACTGCACCCAGCAATTGCTTGTCGTGTGAAGCCAATTCTACAATTGGATTCTTACCTTTTTCAGAAACCGTATTGAGGTTAACCTCGGTCGGGACCTGAAGAACAAAAATGTGCGAATAACCCAGAGAAAGCTCAAGGTTTTGACCCTGGTGTGAGGCGCGGTAACCGACACCTACAAGCTCCAATTTCTTCTCAAAGCCTTGTGACACACCCACGATCATATTGTTGATCAGTGCGCGGTACAAACCATGTTGTGCGCGGTGAAGCTTATTGTCCGAAGGACGAATAACTGTCAATACGTCACCTTCACGCTCAAACGTTATTTCAGGATTGATTGACTCGGTCAACGTACCAAGTTTGCCTTTAACGGTAACCACACTTCCCTCAATCGAAAGCTGTACGCCTGCGGGGACTGTGATCGGGGATTTACCAACTCGTGACATGTTCGATGCTTAATAAACGAAACAAACAACTTCACCGCCAACATTCTGTGTGCGGGCTTCCTTATCGGTCATCATTCCATGTGAAGTGCTCACGATCGCAATGCCGAGACCATTCTTCACACGAGGTAAATCGGTAGAAGATTTGTAGTTGCGAAGACCTGGACGAGAAACACGATCAATGCCGCGAATCACCGAACGCTTCGATGCTTTGTCGTACTTCAAAGCAACCTTCAACGTACCCTGTGGTCCGTTCTCGTCAACCTTAAAGTCCTTGATAAAGCCTTGGTCCATAAGAATACGGGCAATTTCAGCCTTCATCTTGCTGCTCGGAACCTCGACAACAGCGTGACCTGCTTTCGCACCGTTGCGAAGGCGAGTCAAAAAATCTGCAATGGGATCAGTATACATTTCTTGTCTTCTATTGAGGTTACCAGCTGCTCTTCTTTACTCCTGGGATCAGGCCGTTGAGGGCCATTTCGCGGAACGTAACGCGTGAAATACCGAACTGACGCATGTATCCACGTGGGCGACCCGTCAGTTTGCAACGATTGTGAAGGCGCACCGGAGATGCATTCTTAGGCAGCTTTTGAAGGGCATCATAGTCCCCTGCTTCCTTAAGTGCAGCACGCTTCGCAGCATACTTTGCTACGAGAGCCTCACGCTTGCGCTCGCGCGCTTTCATTGATTCTTTTGCCATGACTTACTTCTTAAAAGGCATTCCGAAATTTTGAAGAAGTGCCTTGCACTCCTTGTCGGTGTTCGCCGACGTAACAAACGTGATATCCATACCTGAGATACGATTCACTTTGTCAATCTCGATTTCTGGGAAAATGATTTGCTCGGTAATTCCGAACGTGTAGTTTCCACGACCATCAAAACCATCCTTTAGACCTTGAAAGTCACGGATGCGTGGGAGCGACGATACCAATAGACGCTCTAAAAATTCGTACATACGCTCACCGCGAAGCGTAACACGAACACCTACTGGCATTCCCTTGCGAAGCTTGAAGTTCGAAATGTCCTTCTTTGACTTCGTTGATACAGCCTTCTGTCCCGCAATCGTGGACATTTCTTCAATGGCGTATTCGATAAGCTTCTTATCAGAAACTGCTGCGCCAAGACCTTGACTCAATACAATCTTCTGCAAACGCGGAACCTCCATGTGGTTCGTGTAAGAAAACTGCTCCATCATGGCCGGAACGACCTGACCGAGATACTTCGATTTTAGATTCGGTTCCATTACTTAATTACTTCGCCAGTTTTTTTCGCTACACGAACTTTAACACCGTTGGATTCAATACGAACACCTGTGCGGGTTGCCGTACCCTTGCTGTCCAACAGCATCAGGTTTGAAACATGAAGTGGAGCTTCCACTTTCTCAAGTCCACCCTGTGGGTTGATTGCACTCGGCTTTAGATGCTTTGTGACCAGATTAACACCCTCAACAATCGCACGGTGCTGCTTTGGGATCATTCGAACAATCTTGCCCTGCTCTCCCTTGTGAGCTCCAGCGATCACCACTACGGTGTCTCCAGTTTTGATGTGAAACTTTGCCATCGTACTAGGCGATTAAAGCACTTCAGGTGCCAGTGAAACAATCTTCATGTACTGCTTGTCGCGAAGCTCACGAGCAACCGGACCAAATACGCGTGTTCCGCGCATTTCACCTGCTGCATTGAGTAGCACACATGCGTTGTCGTCGAAACGGATGTATGAACCATCCGGACGGCGAATCTCTTTTTTGGTGCGAACAACCACGGCCTTCGATACCGTACCCTTCTTGGCGTTGCCTGAGGGAGTAGCATCTTTAACGGTAACCACAATCGTGTCACCTACCGAAGCGTAGCGGCGGCGAGTACCACCCAGCACGCGAATCACCAAAACTTCTTTGGCGCCGGTATTGTCCGCAACGCGGAGCCTTGATTCTGTCTGTAGCATCTTTTAATTACTTAGCGCGCTCAATGATTTCAACAACACGCCAGTTCTTGGTCTTCGAAAGCGGACGAACTTCCATAATGCGCACGGTGTCGCCTTGGTTGCAATCGTTCGTTTCGTCGTGGGCGTGAAACTTCTTAGAGAAGGTGATGAACTTACCGTACATGCCGTGTTTAACACGACGTGATACGTTGACGGTCACCGTCTTATCCATAGCTGACGAGGTCACTACCCCGATGCGCTCTTTGCGCAGATTGCGTTGGTTTTCCATCGTATTAGTTCTTAGAACGCTGGGTCAATTCAGTTGCCAAACGAGCCACATCCTTGCGGAGTGCGGTGAGTCGCATGGGGTTCTCGAGCGGGCTCAAGCGGTGTTTGCGCTTAAGGTCGAGGAGTTCCGTCTTTTGAGTGCGGTACTGGTTTGCCAATTCTTCGGCATTCATTTTCTTCAATTCAGCAGTAGTCATGGTACGGGGCATTAAGCATTAACCAAATCACGACGAACTACGAACTTCGTCTTCACAGGAAGCTTCTGCGCCGCGAGGCGAAGCGCTTCCTTGGCGATGTCTTCAGAAACTCCATCGAGTTCAAAGAGCATACGACCTGGACGGACTACAGCTGCCCAGTATTCTACGGCACCTTTACCCTTACCCATACGAACCTCAAGAGGTTTTTTCGTAATCGGCTTGTCTGGGAAGATTCGAATCCAAAGCTGTCCCTCACGCTTCATGTAGCGGGTTGCAGCGATACGGGCAGCCTCAATCTGACGGGCTGTCATCCATACCTCTTCAAGGGACTTAATACCGTATGAACCAAAGGCTAAAGTGGCACCGCGTTGTGCGTTACCCTTCATTTTGCCCTTAAACATTTTGCGGAACTTAGTCTTTTTCGGCTGAAGCATGACGATTAAGCTTTACGGTTGTTGTTGGGACGACGACGATCACCTGCACCTGCACCGGCACCAGCGCCACCGCCACCGCCACGACGTGGACGGTCAGAGCCTCCAGTTGACGGAGCACCTGTTCCGACACGCTTGGCCGACTGACCGAGCACATTGCTCAGATCGCGCTTGCCGTATACCTCGCCTTTCATGATCCAAACTTTGATGCCAATACGACCGTAGGTAGTGTGAGCTTCAGAAATATGGTAATCGATGTCCGCACGAAACGTGTGAAGTGGTGTACGACCTTCTTTGAACTTCTCAGAACGAGCGATTTCAGCACCGTTCAAACGACCGCTCAATTGCACTTTGATGCCTTCGGCACCCATTCGCATGGTGCTGCCCATAGACATTTTCACCGCACGGCGAAAAGAAATACGACCTTCAATCTGGCGAGCAATACTATCAGCAACAAGCTTAGCATCTAATTCAGGACGCTTAATCTCATGTATGTTGATTTGAACCTCTTTCTTGGTCAATTTCTTGAGCTCCTCGCGAAGTTTATCCACCTCAGTACCACCTTTACCAATGATCACCCCTGGGCGCGCAGTAGCAATAGTAACCGTAACGAGCTTTAGGGTGCGCTCAATAATGATACGCGATACGTTCGCACGGCTCAGACGAGCATAGAGGTACTTGCGAATCGCAGCATCTTCTGCAATCTTGTCTCCGTAATTACGGCCACCGTACCAGTTCGACTCCCATCCACGGATGTAGCCAAGGCGATTGCCAATTGGATTAGCTTTTTGTCCCATGTTTAGGCGTTTTCAGAGCTGGTTGAACCTTCTTCGGCAACACGACCCACCACCAGGGTAACGTGGTTAGAACGCTTGCGCACACGGTGGGCACGGCCCTGAGGTGCGGGTTGGATACGCTTCAGCATACGGCCACCATCGACCGAAATGCTCTGGACCACTAAACCTGAATCGACAGAAGCCTCCGGGTTTTTGGTTTGCCAGTTGCTCAGTGCAGAGAGAAGCAACTTTTCAAGGCGAATTGACGCCTCCTTGCTGCTGTGCTTAAGGACATAGAGCGCCTTCGCAACCTCCATTCCACGAATGAGGTCAGCCATCAAGCGCATCTTGCGCGGCGATGTAGGGCAATTGTTCAATGAAGCCATAGCTACACTGCGTCGTGCCTCTTTAATCGCGTTTGCGCGGATTTTTTTACGAGCTCCCATCGCTTCTTACTTTTTGCCTTTATCTTTTTTACCGGCATGACCGCGGAACACACGAGTTGGAGCAAATTCTCCAAGTTTGTGACCTACCATGTTTTCGGTAACATAAACGGGTACAAAGGTTTTGCCGTTGTGGACCGCAATGGTCTGGCCGACAAAATCTGGACTAATCATTGAAGCGCGAGACCAAGTCTTGATCACGGTCTTCTTACCTGCCTCAACATTTTCCATCACACGCTTCTCGAGCTTGAAGTGGATGTAAGGACCTTTTTTAAGCGAACGTGCCATGATTACTTCTTACGTTTTTCAATGATGTAACGATTGCTCGCCTTCTTCGGCGTACGCGTCTTGTAGCCCTTTGCAGGTAGACCCTTGCGCGAACGTGGGTGACCACCCGAAGCGCGGCCTTCACCACCACCCATTGGGTGATCGACAGGGTTCATCGCTACACCACGGTTGCGAGGACGGCGACCAAGCCAACGGCTACGACCCGCCTTACCACTATCAACTTGGGCGTGGTCAGAGTTGGAAACTGTTCCAACGGTAGCCATACACTCGGTAAGAATCATACGACTCTCTCCAGAAGGCATGCGAAGTACAGCGTACTTACCATCGCGAGCGGCCAACTGAGCAAACGCACCAGCCGAACGAGCAATGATTCCACCTTGACCAGGACGAAGTTCAATATTGTGAACAATTGTACCCAAAGGCATTTCGCTCAACTTCATCGCGTTTCCAACCTCAGGAGCAATGCCACGACCACTCTGAAGGGTCTGACCTACTTGAATGCCATTGGGAGCAATAATGTATCGCTTCTCACCATCAGCATACACCAGAAGTGCAATAAATGCCGTGCGGTTTGGATCGTACTCGATGCTCTTAACAGTAGCAGGGATGTTGAACTTATCGCGCTTGAAGTCAACCAAACGGTAACGCTGCTTTGCACCACCACCGAGGTAGCGCATCGTCATCTTACCTGTGTTGTTACGTCCTCCAGAACGCTTCTTGGCAACCGTTAAGCTCTTTTCAGGAGCTCCTGCCGTCACCATGGCAAAATCATTTACCGAGCGCAGGCGTTGGCCTGGAGTCATCGGTTTTAGTTTACGTACGCCCATGACTTAGAGGTTTGCGTAGATGTCAATAGTTTCACCAGCACGGACCTCAATCACAGCCTTCTTCAAAGACGGCTTGCGACCTTCCATTACCCCTGCCTTAGTGTAGCGCACGATGCGCTTGGCTGGAGCAATCATGGTACGAACGTGCTCGACGTTTACCTTGTAAAGCTCCTCTACAGCCTTTTTAATCTGAAGCTTGTTCGCCTTCTTATCGACGACAAACGTGTAGCGATTCGCTCCCTCTGCTGAGGCAGTCGCTTTCTCGGTGAGTACCGGGCGAATGAGAATCTGTTCCATCACTATTTGGCCGTTAGGGCGGTTTCAATTTTCGCAATCGAAGGCTCTAGTAGTACCAGCGTACCGCCGTTCAAAATTGAATAAGTGCTTAATTCTGAAGCAATTACAACTTTTGAGCCCTCAAAATTGCGGGACGACAAATATACTGAATTATTTGGTTCAGCCAATACTACAGTGGATTTCTTGCCTTCAAGGCCTAAAGCCTTCAGAATCACGCCGTAGTCTTTTGTCTTGGGAGCTGTCATTGCAATTTGATCCAGAACAAGGATCTGATTTGACGCCGCCAATTGGCTCAAAGCCGACTTACGAGCAACGAGTTTCAGCTTTTTATTGAGCTTAAATCCATACTCGTGAGGAATTGGACCGAATACACGGCCACCACCACGGTACAAAGGTGACTTCATGCTACCGTGACGTGCGCCACCCGTACCCTTTTGCTTGTGGAGCTTCTTAGTGGTACGTGCGATCTCTGCACGCTGCTTACTCTTGTGAGTGCCCTGGCGCTGGTTAGCCAAGTACTGCTTCACGTCAAGGTACATTGCATGATCATTCGGAGTGATTCCGAAGATCTCGTCATTCAACTGAGCCGTACGACCCGTCTCCTGACCTTGCTGGTTTAAAATGCGAACTTCCATTACTTCTCAACAATTACAAGCGACTGCTTCGCGCCGGGAATGGAACCTTTGACAACGAGCAGATTCTTCTCTGCATCGACCTTCAAAATCTGAAGGTTTTGGATTTTAATACGCGTGTTACCGGTACGGCCACCCATGCGCATTCCGCGGAATACACGGCTAGGGTCTGAACCCGCACCAATAGAACCCGGAGCACGTAGACGGTTGTGCTGACCATGGCTCGCCTCTCCGACACCGCTAAAGCCGTGACGCTTGACAACACCTTGGAAGCCCTTGCCTTTCGACTGGCCTACAACGTCTACGAACTCTCCTTCTTCAAACATCGCAACCGTGAGCACTTCGCCCAGAGCAACTTCAGTTCCGAATTCGCGGAATTCAACATATTTAGATTTTGCAGAGGTGTTAGCCTTTGCAGCGTGGCCGGAGGCAGGCGAAATGGCGTTTTTCTTTTCACCATAACCGATCTGCACGGCTTCGTAACCATCGACATCATTCGTCTTGAGTTGCGTCACCACACAGGGACCCAATTCAATGACGGTGCACGGGAAATTTTTTCCGTCACCATCGAAGATGCTGGTCATTCCGATTTTTTTGCCAATTAGTCCAGGCATTGTCAGGAATTCTAGGGATTATTATACTTTGATCTCGACCTCAACACCGCTGGGAAGCTCAAGCTTCATCAGGGCATCGATGGTTTTACTTGAAGACGAGTAAATGTCAAGCAAGCGCTTGTAGCTTGACAACTCGAACTGCTCACGTGCCTTTTTGTTGACGTGTGGGCTGCGCAGTACAGTGTAGATGCGCTTGTTGGTTGGCAAGGGAATGGGTCCGTTTACCACGGCTCCGGTACTCTTTACCGTCTTTACGATTTTCTCGGCGCTCTTGTCTACGAGGTTGTGGTCGTAGGACTTAAGCTTGATGCGAATTTTCTGGCTCATCGATCCTATTATTTGCCTTTTACTTTTTCAATTACGGCTTCAGAGATGGTTTGAGGCGTCTCTGAGAAGTGGCTGAACTCCATGCTCGAAGAACCGCGACCTGACGTCAGTGTACGCAACGTAGTTACGTAACCAAACATTTCGCTCAAAGGCACTTTGGCGCGAACGAGGCTGTCGCCATCCTTCGTATCCATACCTTCTACCATTCCACGGCGCTTGTTGAGGTCTCCCACTACATCACCCATGCTTGATTCTGGCATGACAACCTCCATCTTCATGATCGGCTCGAGGATTACAGGGCGCGCCTTGCGAGCAGCCTCTTTAAATCCAATTTTTGCCGCCAATTCAAACGAAAGTGAGTCGGAATCCACAGGGTGGAATGATCCATCCGTAAGGGTAACCTTCATCGCGTCGATTCCGTAACCAGCCAATGGACCGTTCTTCATCGCCTCTTTGAAGCCCTTCTCGATCGAAGGAACGTATTCTTTAGGAACGTTACCGCCCTTAATTTCATTGACAAACTGAAGTCCGCCCGTATGAGCCTCGTCAGCAGGTCCAATGGTAAACACAATGTCCGCGAACTTACCGCGACCACCAGTTTGCTTCTTGTAGACCTCACGGTGGTTCACCGTTGAGGTAAGGGCTTCTTTGTACTGAACCTGTGGAGCACCTTGGTTGCACTCAACCTTAAACTCACGCTTGAGGCGGTCTACAATGATCTCCAAGTGAAGCTCACCCATTCCCGAGATGACCGTTTGGCCTGTCTCTTCGTCCGTGTGCACGCGGAAGGTGGGATCCTCTTCAGCAAGCTTAGCCAAAGACATACCCAACTTATCTACGTCCGCTTGAGTTTTTGGCTCTACGGCGAGTCCGATAACTGGCTCAGGGAAGCTCATTGACTCAAGAACAATGGGGTTCTTCTCGTCACATAGCGTGTCTCCCGTGCGAATATCCTTAAAACCAACACCAGCACCAATGTCACCAGCTTCGATGACATCAATCGGGTTTTGCTTGTTGGCGTGCATTTGGAAGATGCGACTGATGCGCTCCTTGTTGCCAGTGCGCATGTTCTTCACATACGAACCTGCGTCAATCTTTCCAGAGTATACGCGGAAGAAGCAAAGACGACCAACGAAGGGGTCAGTTGCAATCTTAAACGCTAGGGCAGCCAAAGGCTCGGTAGAAACGGGGCGACGAACCTCTTCTTCATCCGTATCTGGATTGACTCCGGCAATCGCCTCGACGTCTACAGGTGAAGGAAGGTACTCCATCACCGCGTCGAGCATGGTTTGTACACCCTTGTTCTTAAATGCGGAACCGCAAAGTACCGGCGTGATCTTCATGGCGATTACAGCCTTGCGGATTGCAGCAGTAAGCTCCTCACGCGTGATGCTCGCTGGATCTTCGAAGAACTTCTCCATGAGGTTGTCGTCAAACTCGGCAACGGCCTCAACAAGCTTCTCGCGGTACTCGTCCACTGTTTCGACGAGGTCGGCAGGAATCTCGATCTCATCGTACGTCATACCCTGAGTATCGTCGTTCCAAATGATGGCCTTCTTCGTAAGCAAGTCAACCACGCCGCGGAACTCGGCTTCAGCACCGATGGGCACCTGAAGGGGGACAGCATTGCCGCGAAGCTTTTCGTCAATTTGACGTACTACGTTGAAGAAGTCAGCCCCCGTGCGATCCATCTTGTTGACAAACGCAATACGCGGTACACTGTATTTGGTAGCCTGGCGCCAAACCGTTTCAGTCTGGGGCTGTACGCCACCCACCGCGCACAGAAGGGCAACAGCACCGTCAAGTACGCGAAGTGAGCGCTCTACCTCTACGGTAAAGTCAACGTGACCTGGAGTATCGATGATATTAATCTTGTACTCCTCAGTCTGGCCTGCGATGTCCTTACCCTGCACCGTTGGAAAGCGCCAAAAGCACGTCGTCGCAGCTGAAGTAATGGTGATACCGCGCTCTTGCTCCTGAACCATCCAGTCCATGGTAGCAGCTCCGTCGTGAACTTCACCAATCTTGTGGCTCACGCCGGTGTAGTAAAGAATACGCTCGGTAGTGGTAGTCTTACCAGCATCAATGTGGGCCATGATGCCGATGTTGCGGGTATATTTAAGGTCGCGTGAAGCCATCGTCTTAGAGAAATACGATTAGAAACGGAAGTGTGAGAACGCCTTGTTGGCCTCGGCCATCTTGTGCGTATCCATGCGCTTTTTAACGGCAGCACCTTCTTCTTTCGCAGCAGCGATGATCTCGCCGGCTAGCTTGCCTGCCATGCTCTTTTCGTTGCGCTTGCGTGAGTAACCAATCAACCACTTCATCGCCACCGAAATTTTGCGGTCAGGACGAATCTGCTGGGGGATTTGAAAGGTCGCACCACCAACACGGCGGCTACGCACCTCCACGTGCGGCATTACATTGGTAAGAGCTGTCTTCCACTGGTCAAGACCGTTAGCCTCACCGGTGCGCTCTGACACCAAGTCAATCGCGTCGTAAAAAATTTTGAAAGCGGTTGACTTCTTTCCGTCCAACATCATGTTGTTGACGAAGCGCGTAACGAGGGGATCGTTAAAACGGGGATCCGGCAGGAGCGGGCGCTTCTTAGCACGAGTCTTTCTCATGGTTCCTTACTTAATTATTTTTTAGCCTTGGGACGCTTGGCACCATACTTCGAACGGCGTTGCATACGACCGTTCACACCTGCCGTATCAAGGGCACCGCGAACGATGTGGTAGCGAACACCTGGAAGGTCTTTTACACGACCTCCGCGAACCAGTACAATACTGTGCTCTTGTAGGTTGTGTCCTTCACCTCCGATGTAGGCGTTGACTTCGTTACCGTTAGTTAACCGTACACGCGCAACTTTGCGCATCGCGGAATTCGGCTTCTTTGGAGTAGTGGTGTATACCCGGGTGCAAACGCCACGGCGTTGCGGGCAAGCGTCCAGTGCGGCCGACTTGCTCTTCTTTTCCAGGGTTACGCGTCCTTTGCGGACTAGTTGTTGGATCGTTGGCATGCTCTTCTACGTGGTTTGACGTCGGTAGAAATAAAATTTCACCCCCACTTTTTTGGGGACTGCAAATGTAGAACAATTTCTGCTCTAATCACCTTCACCTATTAAAAAGAATTTCAAAGTTTTCCACGCGACGATGCTTCGGGGGCCTGCCCACCTACTTTTGTAGCACGTCATGGATGAACTTTTAAGCGGACTCAATCCGGCCCAGCGACAGGCCGCAGTGCACCTCAATGGACCCGTAATGGTCATTGCCGGTGCGGGCTCTGGCAAAACCAGGGTGCTCACGTACCGGATTGCGCACTTAATCGCCCAGGGGGCGGATGCCTTTCAAATATTGGCATTGACATTTACCAACAAGGCCGCGCGCGAAATGAAGGACCGGATTGCAAAGGTGATTGGTCCGGCTGAGGCTAAAAATGTATGGATGGGAACCTTCCATTCCATTTTTGCGCGCATCCTTCGCGTGGAGGGGGAACGCCTTGGTTTCCCGAGCAACTTTACGATTTACGATTCCGAGGATGCACAAAAAGTGCTGGCGAATGTGATTAAAGAGCTGAACCTCGACAAAGAGATTTACAAGACCAAGTCCGTAGCCTCGCGCATTTCGGCCTACAAGAATAGCCTAATCACGCCAAAGGCCTATGCGGCACGAGCGGACCTGCAGGAGCAAGATGCCTCGGCACGGATGTCGAAGCTCGGTGAAGTGTACACTCAGTACATGGAGCGATGCTTTCGAGCCGGAGCGATGGACTTTGACGACCTATTGCTCAAGACCAATGAGTTGTTTGCACGGTTTCCGGACGTGCTTGCGAAGTACCAGGACCGGTTCCGCTATTTGTTAGTGGATGAGTATCAGGACACCAACCACGCTCAGTACTTGATCGTGAAGGCGTTGGCCGCGCGCTTTGAAAACGTGTGTGTAGTAGGCGATGACGCGCAGAGCATTTATTCGTTTCGCGGCGCCAACATTCGGAACATTTTGAATTTTCAAAAGGACTACCCCGACGCGGCGCTGTACAAGTTGGAACAGAACTACCGGAGTACGCAGCGCATTGTCAAGGCGGCCAATGTGCTGATTTCGCACAACAAGGAGCAGCTCGAAAAGGACGTGTGGACTGAGAATCCGCTGGGAGAGAAGATTGTGGTGCACCAGAGTGTGAGCGATTCCGACGAAGGGCAGTATGTAGCACAGACGATTTTTGACCTAGTGCATCGGGAGCACCGCGGTTATGGCGACTTTGCCATTTTGTACCGTACGAACGCCCAGTCCCGCTCGTTTGAAGATGCGCTGCGGCGGAGAAATATTCCGTACCAGATTTATGGCGGATTGTCATTTTACCAGCGCAAAGAGATTAAGGATGTGCTCGCGTACGTCCGACTGACGGTCAATGCGAGTGATGAAGAGGCACTGCGGCGCGTGATCAATTTACCTGGGCGCGGAATTGGAGATACCACCATTGCCCGGCTCACGATTGCGGCGAATGACCGACAGGTTTCGCTTTGGGAAGCCGTGCGCAACGCAACCACCTGGGATTTAGGCATCAACCGACCGACCGCGGAACGCCTTGTGGCCTTTGCAGATTTAATTGATTCGTACCGGATCATCGCCACGCAGCAGGACGCGTTTGGAACCGTGGAGCACATTGCCCGTACGAGTGGTTTGGTGAAGTTACTCGCCGAAGACAAGACGCCCGAGGGCATTAGCCGCTACGAGAACGTTCAAGAACTGCTCAACGGTATCAAGGACTTTGTGGAGCAGCAGAGCCAAACCGAAGACGGGGACCCTAGTCTTGGGGCCTTTTTGCAGGATGTGGCGCTGTTGACCGACCGCGACGAGCAAGAGACCGACGAACCCAAGGTGATTTTGATGACCATTCACTTGGCGAAGGGCTTGGAGTTTCCGGTGGTGTTTGTGGTCGGAATGGAAGACGCCCTTTTTCCGTCGATGATGGCGATGAATTCGCGAAGTGATCTTGAAGAGGAGCGCCGTCTGTTTTATGTCGCGTTGACACGGGCCGAACAGCGCGCATTCTTGACCTATGCACGCGTTCGGTACCGCTGGGGAAAGTTGATCGATTGTGAGCCAAGCCGCTTTCTCGAGGAGCTTGACGAAGAGCATTTAGATGTTCACATTCCGGAATTACCGAAGAGTTATGGGGTGCCGAGGGAGCTTCGGGATGCGTTTGGCGACCCGGAACAGCCGCGCACTTTTAGGGGAAGTGAGGCCCAAAAAATGGGCGGAAGCACTCCGAAGGCGACACCACCTCCCCCCGCCCCTATTCGATTTAGAAAGCCTGAACACCTCAAACCTTTAGGTCAGGCAACTTCTACGTCGGGAAGTCCCGCACACGAACTAAATTTGGCTCCTGGAATTCGAGTGGTGCACGATCGCTTTGGCGTAGGCACCGTGACCGAAGTGGAACCAGCCGCCGACGGCGGAAAAGCCACCATACAATTTGATAACGCGGGCGAAAAGAAACTCCTCTTGAAGTTCGCTAAATTGCAGCTCTTGGCTTAGCATGAGCACCCTAATGGAAACTTCAAGCATCACCACGTTGTCGCTCGACTACAACACGGACCGCCCCCAAATGGTACTGGGCGAATACGGGCGCCTCGTGCAGACCATGGTTGAGTTCACGCTCACGATCGAAGACCGCGCCAAGCGGACAGATTCGGCTGCACACATTGTCGATACGGTAGGTCGATTGAATCCAACCCTTCGCGGTCAGACTGATTTTGCGCGCAAAGTATGGGACCACCTGCACGTCATATCTGGATTTCAACTGGATGTGGATGGCCCCTTCCCTGCCCCGCAACGAGAACTGCTCGAAGCGAAGCCGGAGCGCGTTCCCTACCCCCCGAAAAGCCGAAGCCACCGCTACTATGGCGTCATTTTACAGAACTTGATCAATACAGTGGCTGAAATGGAGCCCTCTGAAGAGCGTCAAGGCATAGAGTACGACATCGCCAACCAGATGAAGCGCGCATACCTGAGCTGGAATAAAGACACCGTAGACGATGCCGTGATCTTCAATGATTTACGGATCCTGTCTGCCGGCCGACTTGGCCAAGAGGGGTCTGCGCTGTCCGTGGCTAAGGGCGTGGTATCGCAAAATGCTCCGCTTCACACCAAAAATCGGAAAAAGAAAAAACCGAACACGACCAACTTTAACAACAAACGCAAAGGCGGATTCTTCCGCAAGTAGGTATGGCTTCATTTCGAATTACGGGCGGAATTGCGCTCAAAGGAGACGTTCATCCGCAAGGCGCCAAAAACGAGGTGCTCCAAATTTTGTGCGCCGTGCTTTTGACCGATGAAACGGTCCGAATTACCAACATTCCTGACATTGTCGACGTCAACAAGCTCATCGAGATTTTGGGGGATTTTGGCGTTAGGGTCGCAAAAAATGGACCTGGAGACTACAGCTTCACCGCAGATGCGATTGACGTCGATTTCTTATTCGGCGAAACCTACAAAAAGAAGGGCGCATCCCTGCGCGGATCCGTGATGGTGGTAGGCCCTATGCTTGCTCGGTTCGGTAAGGGCTACATCCCGAAGCCTGGAGGAGACAAGATTGGCCGCCGCCGCTTAGATACGCATTTTGAAGGCTTTATGAAACTTGGAGCCAAGTTCGTCTACGAAGAAGGCGCCCACTTCTATGGGGTAGAAGCTCCTGCTGACGGGCTCAAAGGTGCCTACATTTTGCTGGACGAACCTTCGGTTACGGGGACAGCAAACATTGTAATGGCCGCCGTGCTCACCCCTGGAGTCACCACAATTTACAATGCTGCGTGCGAGCCCTACTTGCAGCAGCTGTGCGGAATGCTCGTTCGAATGGGTGCCCAAATCGAAGGCATCGGCAGCAACCGTTTGACGATCACTGGTGTAACCCGCCTTGGTGGTACAGAGCACCGCTGCCTGCCCGATATGATTGAAATCGGCTCTTGGATTGGACTTGCGGCGATGACGAAGTCAGAAATCACGATTAAAAATGCAGGAATTCCACATTTGGGTCAGATTCCGAATGTATTTCGCAAGTTGGGAATCCGCATCGAAGAACGCGGGGACGACCTCTACATTCCGGCGCAAGAGCACTATGAAATGGGCGCCTACCTCGACGGATCAATGGTGACCATTGCAGACGGTCCTTGGCCTATGTTCACTCCCGACCTTTTGAGTATTGTGCTCGTTACGGCGACCCAAGCAAAAGGTTCAGTCCTCATTCACCAAAAGATGTTCGAGAGCCGCTTGTTTTTTGTCGACAAGTTGATCGACATGGGCGCTCAGATCATTTTGTGCGACCCGCACCGAGCTACGGTAATTGGCCATGACCGCCAGTTCTGCCTACGCGCTACCACAATGTCTTCACCAGATATTCGGGCCGGAATTGCTCTGTTAATTGCTGCGTTAAGTGCCGAGGGAACGTCTACCATTCAGAATATTGAACAGATCGACCGCGGATATGAGCGAATTGATGAGCGCCTGCGTGATTTAGGTGCCAAAATTGAACGCGTGGCAGACTGATTTTTGCAACTTAACTTCGAAGCATGAAACAGATTCTCGTTTTGGGCGCCGCAGCCCTAGTATTTGCCGCCACTCCCGCGGGTCGTGTAACCGCTCCAATCGCTGTGGAGCAAATGGCCACCATCAATGTGGGCGACATGGCGCCAGATTTGGCATTTCCGGATCCGTCTGGCAAAACCCGCAAGCTGTCAGACTTGCGCGGCAAAGTGGTCCTTTTGGACTTTTGGGCGGCATGGTGCGGTCCCTGCCGCATGGAGAATCCAAACGTGGTAAAGGTGTACAACCAGTACAAGGATGCTAAGTTTTCAACTGGCAAGGGCTTCGAAGTATTCTCACTGTCATTGGACAACACCAAAGACCGTTGGATTGAAGCGATTGCCAAGGATGGGCTTGTGTGGCCGAACCACGTAAGTGACCTCAAAGGCTGGCGTTCTGAAGGCGCTGCGTTGTACGGGGTAAACGCGATTCCAGCAACCTACCTTATTGATGGAAAGGGTAAAGTTGTCGCCAAAAACCTTCGCGGAGCCGCGCTCGAGAACGCACTTAAGGCGATGCAAGCCAAGTAAAGGTAATTTTTTCACCTAGCCTGCCATTCTGACACCTTTGGGTCGTTTGGCAGGCTTTGTGTTTTACGGGACCCACACGGATTATTAAATTATGGAAGATTCTACGAAGAAGCCAGAGCAGCCTTTGGACGATGTTCAGTCGGCGCACGATTCAATTGACCCTGCAACGGATTCCGTTGCTCCCGAAATGGAGCGCGATGTAGAGGCAGAAATCCAAGAGCTCAAAGATCAAAACTTGCGACTTTATGCCGAGTTCGAGAATTTTCGTCGCAGAAACGCCCGCGAACGCCTAGAGCTTATGGCTACTGCTGGCGAAAAAGTCATCAAGGCAGTACTTCCCATTCTCGATGACTTTGACCGAGCCATGAAAGCCCTCGCCGAAGGACCAGAACGCCAAGGTCTCGCCCTAATTCAGAACAAGCTAGTTGGCGCAATGAAAGCCGAAGGCCTCAAAGCAATGGATTCCACCGTGGGCCAGCCCTTTGATGTGGAGCGCATGGAGGCAATAACCAATATCCCCGCTCCAAGTCCGGAACTTGCTGGATGCGTGGTGGATGAACTTGAGACCGGGTACCTTCTCGGAGAAAAAATTATTCGCTACGCGAAAGTAGTAGTGGGCCAAGCCGCCGAATGAGATGAGTAAGCGCGACTACTACGAAGTGCTCGGTGTGTCAAAGGGCGCATCCGCAGAAGAGATAAAGAAGGCCTACCGAAAGATGGCCATTCAGTACCACCCTGACAAAAATCCGGGTGATGCCGCGGCAGAAGAAAAGTTCAAAGAGGCTGCCGAGGCCTACGAGGTACTCTCGAGCCCTGAAAAACGCCAGAAGTACGACCAGTTCGGACACCAAGCCTTTGGCGCTGGATCCGGCGGATTTGGCGGTGGCGGCATGAATATGGACGACATATTCAGCCACTTTGGCGACATCTTCGGCGATGCATTTGGCGGAGCCTTTGGCGGTTTTGGTGGCCGAGGTGGCGGCGGAGCCAATCGCGGGGCCAACCTCAGGGTTCGTGTAAAGCTCAGCCTCGAAGAGATCGCCAATGGCGTTGAAAAGAAAATTAAAATTCGACGTGCTGTTCCGGCAGAAGGTCTAACATTTAAAACGTGTGGAACCTGTGGTGGATCTGGTCAAGTAACCCGCGTACAGAACACGATCTTAGGTCAAATGCGCACCGCTTCAGCCTGTCCGTCGTGCCAGGGCGCAGGCAAAACCATCGACAAGCGCCCCGATGGCGTAGGTCCTGACGGACTCGAACGCCTTGATGAGGTGGTAAGTGTGAAGATTCCGGCCGGAGTTCAAGATGGTATGCAGCTTCGTGTTCAAGGCAAAGGCAACCACGGTCCGGCAGGCGGTCCCGCGGGAGACTTAATCGTTTCGATTGAGGAAGAACCACACGAAGTACTGGTTCGCGAGGGCAACAACCTTCACTTTGAACTGCACGTATCGTTTCCGGATGCAGCCTTGGGCACTTCAGTAGAGGTTCCGACGGTTTCAGGCAAAGTGCGAATGAAAATTGATCCCGGAACCCAAAGTGGCAAAACCTTGCGCCTCAAGGGCAAAGGATTGCCGAGCCTCGAAGGCTACGGCCAAGGAGATCAATTGATTCACGTCGCCGTTTGGACACCTAAGTCACTCACAAACGACGAGAAAGAGCTCCTCGAGAAGCTCAACCAGAGCGAGCGATTTCAACCGCGACCTGGAGCTGGAGACAAGAGTTTCTTCGATAAAGTTAAAGACTTGTTTCAAGGTTAATCTTGCATCAATACGCTCAATAAAAAACGCGGCCCTTGGGCCGCGTTTTGCTTTAGATGCCAGACTTTTCTAGTATACGACGGTAACTGGACCCGCATAGCGTAGGTCGCGCCCACACACGACGAAGAAGTAGTAGGTTCCGCTCGGCAATAGGTTGCCATCGACGTCGGTACCACCCCATGTATTGGCATAGGACTCTTGTTCGTAGACCCAAGTGGTTCCCCATCGGTTCATTACGCGCAATGTGCACGCATCGCCAAATAGAACCTCGGAAAGATCTAGAACATCGTTCTTTCCGTCTCCATTGGGAGTAATCACATTCATTACGTTGGACAGATCCGGGCGTACCTGATCGGGAAGCCAACTCACGAAAACCGTATCAATTCCGCGGCAACCACGGTTGTCGGTAACTATGACGTAGTAGGTGGTGCTGTCGGCATGCATGAGCGCCTGCGGATTTTGCTGGCGAGCGTTGTTGAAGTACACCGGCTGGTCGGCAAACCAATAGTAAGCGGCTCCGCTCGTGACGTCAAGGTGGACGGTATCACCTCGAACAAGCTGGGTATCCTGTGGCGTTGCGGTCACCGGATAATACCAGTCAAAAACCTGAACCGTATCCCAAAGGGTATCGGGGCAGTAGGCGGATTGAATGATACAGCGCACAGGATACGTACCGGATGTATTCCATCGAACGCCTGTAACTAAGGGACCCGTGGCACCAAAGGTGTTGGAATTGGATCCAAAATCCCACGAAATCTGGGCATCTATCGGCGCAGTTCCCTTGGCTTCAAAGCGGTAATCTTGGACCTCGATGCACGGAACACCCTGCTTATCAATGAAGTAGTCCGGTGCATTCATCACACGAAACACCTCACGAACCGTATCAGTGCACACAAGACCAGGGTTAATTACCAACGTCACCGTGTAATGCCCCGTATCAGGAAAGGTATACGTCGGAGCGGCCAGGGAGCTCGTATCGTTCACGCTTGACGTGTCGCCAAAGTCCCAGAAGTAGGTCAGCGCACCAGTGGTCTGAGGTGTAAACGTCAAGGTTCTTCCGTCACAGTACAAACCTGGATCCTCGAGTTGAGTGACCAAATCTGCTACAGTATTGATGATGCAGTTCGTCACGTTGAACTGGTAGTCGCGGCGCACCGTCGCGACAAATTGACCATTGCGGTATTCCGAAACGCAAATACCCACTACGTACTGTCCAATCGTGGTCGCTACACCGGTAATCATTCCGGTATTGGAGTTAATGCTCAACGCAGGGTTGCCCGGAACAGGCTGGGAAGCCGTGGCGGGAGCAACAAACTGAATAAGGGTGTACGGCGGGGGAGTTGCTGGGTTCGGAGTCGGGTTGCCGGAGGCTCCGCCTGTATAAATGTCGCAAAACTCATAGAATAGAGAGTCTCCGTCCGCTTCAGTAGCAGACGCGTCAATACTCAGTTGGTCACCCAAGCAGAGTACGATGGGCGGAACCGTAGTAAACGCCGGTGCCGTGTTGCAGCTGTTATCCATCGACGGAATCTGCACGGTATACGTGTTTCCGCGCGATCCGGGATTAGTGATGTTCGTAATCGTCGAATTCCGGCAGCAACGCTGGTACGAAATCGTGTACCCCCCAGCTACTGGAGGAAGTGTCAAGGTAGTCACGTAGTCCGCGTACTCAGTACAAATGTTGGGCGGAGTCGTTAAGCAGGGATTACCGGTTCCGGCTGGAACGTTTACCGTTGGCCCCTTAGAGACCGTGGGCTTGGTCACAAGCGTTCCGGCGAGGTTGTACACCGAGAAGTTTACCGTGTTGTCGAATTGGGCGCCGCCCGAAAAGCAGTCACGGTAAATGCGTAGTTTAACTTGGTACTGATTGGTACCCACACAAGTGTAGGTGATCTCTCCGCCCACGAGGTGGGCGGCGCTCACGGGCAAAACAAACCCCAAAAGGAGCGCCAGAAGCGCGAATAATTTGCGCATTACTGGATGACTTTAACCCACAGTTTGCCGCTGTACTGGCCGTTAAGGCTACTTTGGCGGGCAGTCGAAGCTTCTTCGTACGAGCCAAACTTAAGAAGGTAGACGTATACCATGTTGTTCTTGGGGTCGCGGAACGTACGGGCACTGATACCTTGTGCTTTCAGCTTTTGAGCCATTTTATCGGCATTTTCTTGCTCGCCGTATACTCCGGCAGTTACATAGTAGCCCACTGATCCCGGTGCCACGCGATCGGCATAGGCGTCAGCCGAATAGCCGCGGATGCTGCCGTTGGTCACGGCGTTGGCGGGCGCTGTATTGGGTGTTGCCGTAGTGCGCTGCGCAGCCTGACCACGAACACCTCCACTTTGGGCGCCAGCCTCTTGAAGCTTGAGGGCCGTGGCCTGCGCAAGCTGCTGTGACTGGGCTTCTAACTGTTTCTTGTTAGAGGCCTCCAATTCTTCTTTGAACTCTTCAAACTTTTCGTTGAGGAGTTTCTCACTGTTTTGATCCGCTTGACGCTGCTTGTCTTTAAGACGCTTGATTTCGGCCTCAATACGGTCGTTGCGCTTGTTATCTCCGAAGCGGTAGGTTAGAATGAATTCATTAGAAACGCCGAGCGCCGTGGCGAACGTATTCGTGCTAAAATCATGGGCATAACCTAAGGTCAACAGCGGCGTCAAGTGAACTCCGATTTGGGTAGAGGCACCAAAGTTGGAACGGTAGAGGGCACCGAGGTAACCGTATTCCTTCATATTAAACATCAATCCCGCATCCACTTGAGGGGTGACATTGTTAGCCGCGCGGACTACAACCATTGGCGACAGGGTCATGCGATCCTTTTGAATAGGAAGGTCATACTGAGTCTGAACCACGTAGTGACGAATCAAATGGAAGGCCACCGGGCCGTCGTAGTTATTTGAGTATGATACAGTGGGCTGAAGCAACTGCGGAACGGCAACACCCATTTGAAAGTTTTCAACCTTGAGGTTGATACCCGCATTGAGGTCGAGTGAACCGTTCGTGTTGGACGGAAACAGAAAAGGATCACCCTCGTTTTTCACGCGAATGCTCGCCATGTCGAACGTATTGTTCACATAACCTGCCCCCAAACCAAAGCTCAAAATTGCATTTTCAGACAGTTGAGCGTGGTACGCATAGTGACCATAGATACCTGAACGACGCACAATATCGGTGGCATCAGTAAAGGCGTACACTGAGTAGCCAACGCGCTCTTTGTTCGTTGCTCCATTAAACAGCAACGCTGAAGTTTCGGGCGCACCCTCCATGCCCTGCCACTGCTGGCGGTGCATCGTAACGAGCTCGCTGAAACCTGCGGCTCCGCTTTTGGCGGGGTTCACCATTGCTTGAGCGAAAAATAAATGGCTGTACAGCGGGAGCTGCTGGGCCGCGATCGTGCCCGAACAACCGAGTACTGCAGAAAAGAGAATAATCTTCTTCATAAAAATGGAGCGTAAAAGGTTAAGGACGAACTACGGTAATGGCTCCGCGGAAGCGGATAATGTCGTCGCACACAAGCAAGTAGTAGTAGGTTCCGTCGGGAAGTGGATCTCCGCCTTGGGTCGAACCATCCCAGCCTGAAGTATAGCGCTTTTGTTCAAAGACTTGGGCACCCCAACGGTCAAGTACTAAGAGGTCACAACTGTCAGCGCGAACGAGCTCACTGAGGTCAAATACATCATTGTATCCATCACCATTGGGCGTAATCACGTTCATCACATTACTGAGGTCCGGAACGAGTGTGGCAGGGTCAAACGTGTAGACGAACATTGTATCAGTGTCGAAGCAACCGTATGAATTGAGCACTTCAACCACGTACATCGTTGTGTCTTGGGTCGGAACCGTCTGAGCATTGGGGTTGTACGGATCGCTGAAGTAGGTTGGAACGTCGGCGTACCAGTAGTACAAAAATCCGCCAGTCGCATTGAGCTGTACGGTCGAACCTGGAAGAACCGTTTGGTCGGGGCCCGCGTTGGCGTTTACCGTAAAATAGAAGACTTCAAGCGTGTCGTAGTTTATACAACCGTTTGAATTGGTTCCGGCCACAACATACACTCCAGGTGTTTTGGCGTAAAATGATGCGCCGCTGTAGCTTCCACCTGGGAAGGTCCACAAATAGCTCGTGCTACTGCCTGTAACACCTACGAGCACCGAATCTCCAGCACATAGCGCTAAGGAATCTGCGGGTGCTACTGCAATCGTGGGTAGCTTCACCACGGTAACAAGTAGTTCACTCGTCGTGTGGGTACAGTAATCGTTATCGATAATGAGACGGTACTCTGCACTTCCTGATACAATCGCAGTTGACACGGTGAGCTTGTCGGATGTCTCATTCGGGATTGATGTCCAGTTGCCACTACCCGCAGGGAATCGAACTTGCCACTGGAATTCCCATGAACTTTGGGATACGATGGCTGCGAGTTGGGTCGAGTCATTTTCGCAAATAGTGAGCGTCGCAGTAGTCTGACCCGGCCACGCTACGGCCTGTATCTCTGTGTCGGGAATGGAGTCAACAAACAGCCAAAATGCATCACTCGTGTCAGGACAACCCCCAGGAAGCCATACAGTCTCTAGGTAGTAGACCCCACCTTCATTGGTACTCAAACTTACTTGTTTGGCATTTTTAACGGGCACCACAAATGTTTGCCCAAAGAGTCCAATCGAATCACGGAGCCACTGGTACAGTACCGAGGTTCCGGCCGAAGATGAATTAGGACCCTGAAGTTGAATGAACTCGGTATCGCAAAAACCAACAGAGTCGATGAGCGAATTCTTGTCCAAAACCTCTATCGTCTGCATTGTTCCCGGCTTGTGAATGACCGTGGTGCTGGGCTGAAAAAGATTGACAATGGTGTCTTCGGTGGTTTTGGTGCACACACCATTACTTACCTCTACCGTGTAGGTACCCGAATTGAACACAAGTAGCGAATCGCTCGTTTGACCCGGCATCAACGTACCGTCTTTAAACCACTGATAACCATTCTGGCCGGTGTTGGCAAAAAGGGTTACGGTATCATTGGCACAAAATCCCCAATCCTGAACACCCGTATGGAGATTATTAAACCCTCCTGAAATAGAAGTAATTACTGCAGGAGGACTTACGTTCACAATCATTTGAATGGTATCACTCCACAACGACGGATTCGAACTTTTTACCGTGATCGAATAGAAACCACTTGCGGTAATAGACTCTGGAATGACCACCCAGATGTACTTGGATCCGACGGAATTTGTATCGGTTCCCACGGGTAAGGGCAAATAAGATTGAAATTCAGTGATCGGAAGTGTGTCAGAGTTGGCCACGGTGAATGAACTGGGCATTCCAGGGGCAATCAATACACGCAACCTATTGGTTGCGGCGAGGGCGTTTCCGGTAATTCCTAAATCAAGCCGAAGTGTATCACCGGTGCATTTCGAAAGGTTAGGAGTTTGAACAAGCGACAGTGATTGACCAAACAAGGATGGAGTTGATAAGACTCCTGCAATGAACGCGGTGAGAAAACGGATGCGGAGATTCATGAGCATGTACGTGACAGATATCTAACAAAGATATAACCTTCCCTATTCTGTTCACGTTCGCAGGCTGATGGAGTAGTTCGGAATGTTCCCGCGATGGACTTGGGCGAACGAACGCGAGCAGGTACCTTCGTTGAATGGTACGAGCGTTCTACGTGGCATTTCGCGGGCTCCTTATTGCTTGGCGTTCTGAATTGCACTTCAAAGTACACAGCGCCGCGGCGATCACAGTCATTGCTATGGGATTAGCGCTCAATGTTTCAACTATCGAATGGGCAATCCTTGTATTGACTATCGGATTTGTGTTTGCCGCAGAGTATGCGAACTCTGCATTGGAACGACTGGGCGACCGCGTAAGCACGGAGTATGACCCACTCATTCGGGATGCAAAGGATTTTGCCGCCGCATCGGTCCTCATCGCAGCAATTGCAGCCGCGGTGGTGGGTCTATTGATCCTTGGACCGAAGTTGTGGTCTTATTTAGTTGAGTTATGAATTGGAACAGTATCAGTGAAGAAGTGCTACACGTCCTTTATTCTGAGGGATGGAGCGGGATTGGCTCCGCCTGTAACGTACTTAAAGAGCGCGTCAATCACTACCAATGGGTTGGCATTTACTGGATGAACGAGGCCGAACAGATGCTCTATTTGGGACCGTTTTCAGGAGCAGAAACGGAGCATACTCGGATCCCGTATGGTCGCGGAATCTGCGGACAAGTTGCAGTGAGCGGGGAGTCTTTTGAGGTTCCCGATGTGTGGGCCCAAGACAATTACTTAGCATGCTCGATGGAAACTAAGTCAGAATTGGTGGTTCCTATCTTTCATGGCACGCGTCTCATTGGCCAGATTGATATCGACAGTCACTTTTTGAACCCATTTGGCTCAGAGGACCATCGACTACTCGAGAGCATAGCCCATGCAATCGGGACTATGCCCGAAGCGGCAACTATTGGTTGAACCGAATTGCCTCGACTGGGTCGAGGCGCGCGGCCATTTCTGCGGGGGCGTATCCCGCGATGAGGCCAATCAAGGCAGACAAGCCAATTCCCGTGACTATGTTTTGAAACGACACCGCGAGTTCAAAATCCGAAACCGCCGCACCGACCGCAATCAAGATACCAGCAAAGGTCAAACCAATAATTCCGCCTACGAGGCTCAAAAGCACACTTTCAAGCAAGAACTGGGCGAGGATGAAGCCGCGGGTCGCACCCAAAGCCTTTTGAACACCAATTTGACCTGTGCGCTCGCGAACACTTACAAACATGATGTTGGCGATTCCAAAGCCCCCGACGAGGATGCTGAATCCGCCGATGACCGTCCCCGCAAGACCAATTACACCGAACATTTGATCAAGTCCCGAACTCAAGGTGGAGGACTCATTGAGTGCAAAAGAGTCATCTTCTGAAGGGGGTTGACGACGAATCTTTCGCATGACAAGCCGCACATTTTCTTTGAGCTCAGCCACAGTGGTTCCGGACGCGGCACGAACCTGAATGGCCGATCCACCCATCTCATCACCCACATTCGCCACCACCCAACGGGCAGGTACCAGTACTCGGGCATCGTGGGTTTCACCAACCAATGAACTGCCCTCGCGCTCAAGGACTCCAATCACTTGAAAATCGCGACCGAGAATCCGAATGCTGGTGCCGACGAGCTGCGCGCTTGAGGCCAAACCCTCAGCGATATCAGCTCCGACAATGCAGTACGGCAGACCACTGCGCAATTCGCGTTCGGTAAAGTAGCGCCCACCGACAAAACCAAGTTTATTCAGCTGGGAGTAGTCGTACGTGATTCCCCTGATTTCGGTTTGCTCCACGTTGGAGTTGCCGGCGCTCACCGTGGTGGTGGTTCCGTTCAAAAGCACAATCGCATCGGAACCCCGAACCCCAAACTCTTCAAGACGCTGGTAGTCGAAGTAGCCAACTTCAGGGCGCTGGAAGTACTTCCACCATTCGTACTCGCCTCCACCCCCGCCCCAGGGCCACTTTTGGACGTACACTACGTCAGAACCGAGTCCCTGTACGCTCGAGCGAATGCTGCGCTCAAGGCTATCCACCACCGCATACACTGAGATAATGGAGAAAATTCCGACCGCAATTCCGAGGAGTGAAAGGACGGTACGAAGGATGTTCGCAGTCATGGCTGACCACGCCAAACGGGTAGATTCCCAAATTAGAAAAAATAGGTGGCGCACGGGGGCAATTTAGTCAAAGTTCATGCCATGTTCGCCGTACTTTTGCAACCTTTCTTGACCCAATTTTCAGTTCGACGTGCAGCAGGTTCAATCCGCCCTTATTTCAGTTTTTCACAAAGACGGCCTCGAGCCAATTGTACAGCACCTTCATAAGCTTGGGGTTAAAATGTACAGTACGGGCGGAACCCAATCATTCATCGAGAGTTTAGGCATTCCGGTAACGGCCGTGGAGACAGTTACGGGATTTCCAAGTATCCTTGATGGTCGCGTTAAAACGCTGCACCCTATGGTCTTTGGCGGAATCCTTTGGCGCCGGGACCGCAAAGACGACCAGGACACCGTAGAGCGCTTTGGGATTCCCAGTTTTGATATGGTGATCGTCGACCTCTACCCTTTTGAGGACACCGTAGCCTCAGGGGCATCTGAAGAAAACATCATCGAGAAGATTGACATCGGCGGGATTTCGCTGATCCGTGCCGCAGCGAAAAATTTCGACCACTGCTGGATTGTGAGTTCACGCGCTCAGCACGCCGAAGTGCTGGAACTCCTTCAATCCCAAGGCGGAACCTTGACTCGCGAGCAGCGAAAAGCATTTGCCGGCGCTGCCTTTCAGACCAGCCAGAACTACGATGCCCACATTGCTTCGTGGACCCTTGGCCAAGACCACCCCTTCCCGACGTTGATGGGTAGCCGCCGCAGCCTTCGCTACGGTGAGAATCCGCACCAAAAGGCGTGGTACGTCGGCGACCTCACGAGCCGCCTTGAGCAAATTCACGGCAAAGAGCTCAGCTACAACAACCTACTTGACGTCGAAGCCGCCCTTGATTTTGTCAGCGAGGGCCACGATGCTACGGTCGCCATCATCAAGCACAACAACGCGTGCGGGATGGCAAGCCGCCCAACCGTCCTCGAAGCGTGGAACGACGCACTATCCGCTGATCCCGTTTCTGCCTTCGGCGGTGTGATCGCATGCAACCAACCTGTGGACCTCGCGACTGCAGAGGCAATGAACTCGCTCTTTTTTGAAGTGCTACTGGCCCCGAGCTATAGCGATGAAGCCCTCGAAGTACTTCAGTCGAAAAAGAACCGCATCTTGGTGAAGGTGAAGCCCGAAGCGAGCACACACTTCCGCGTACGCTCGGTACTCAATGGCGTGCTCATTCAGGAACGCGACCACCATACTGACGCAGCTGAAGACTTGAGCGTCGTAACGAATGTGGTTCCGACCCCCGAACAAGTGGCCGACATGCTCTACGCTTCGGCAATTGGCAAGCACACCAAGAGCAATACCATTGTACTGGTTAAAAACCGTCAGCTCTTGGCCGCGGGTACAGGCCAAACATCGCGTGTAGATGCCCTTCAACAGGCTATTCACAAGGCACAGTCCTTTGGACTTTCACTTGACGGAGCCGTAATGGCGTCTGATGCATTTTTTCCCTTCCCTGATTGCGTCGAAATTGCGTACTTAGCAGGTATTACCGCGGTCATCCAACCGGGCGGAAGCGTCAAGGATGATTTGAGCGTTCAGTACTGCAACGAGCACGGCGTGGCCATGGTAATGACCGGTTTCCGACACTTCAAACACTAATCCCCGAATGGGTCTATTTGACTTCCTCACCTACGACATCGCCATCGACCTCGGTACGGCGAATACGTTGATCATCCACAACGACAAAGTGGTAGTGGACGCACCGTCCATCGTTGCTTTGGACCGGAGTACTAATGCCATTCTGGCCATTGGTCACGAGGCCATGCAAATGCACGGAAAAACGCACGAGAACATTCGTACCGTTCGACCTTTGAAAGACGGAGTCATTGCGGACTTTGTGGCTTCAGAGCACATGATTCGCGAAATGATCAAGAGTATTCCGGCGTTGAAGAACAACTGGTTTGCCCCGTCGTTGCGGATGGTCATTTGTATTCCAAGTGGAATTACCGAAGTTGAAAAGCGCGCAGTGCGCGATTCCGCAGAACACGCCAACGCCAAAGAAGTCTACCTCATCCACGAGCCCATGGCCGCAGCGATTGGAATCGGTGTAGACGTCCTTGAGCCCAAAGGCAATATGATCATCGACATCGGTGGTGGTACCACCGAAATTGCCGTTTTGGCATTAGGCGGAATTGTATGTGATAAGTCCATCAAAGTAGCCGGAGATGTGTTTACCAACGACATCGCCTACTACATGCGAACGCAGCACAACCTTTTCGTGGGAGACCGAACGGCGGAACTTATCAAAATCAACGTAGGCGCAGCTTTAGAAAACTTGCCTTCGCCGCCAGATGACATGAGCGTACAAGGGCGTGACTTGATTTCTGGCAAGCCGAAGCAAGTCGATATTTCGTACAAAGAAATCGCTCGTGCATTGGACAAGTCCCTTACGCGCATCGAGGACGCCGTAATGGAAGCCTTGTCCCTTACTCCACCCGAACTTTCAGCCGACATCTACAACTCGGGGATTTACATGGCTGGAGGCGGCTCACTTCTTCGCGGTTTGGACCAGCGTATTTCGACGAAAACGGATCTACCCGTCTACGTGGCAGAGGATCCCCTTCGCGCCGTAGTTCGCGGAACCGGCATTGCGCTGAAAAATCTCGAGAAGTACCGTACGCTTTTGATGCGCTAAGCCATGCAGAACATTCTGCGGTTTTTTGTTCGCTACCGCATCGTTCTGAGCTTGTTGGTATTCCAAGTTTTGGGACTAAGCTTGACGTACGCCCGTTCATTGGCCCATGAAAGTATTTTTTGGGCAAATGTCCTTGAACGCCAAGCTCAATGGCGTGGTTGGTTGCACGGATGGGAGTCGTACCTGGCTCTTGAAGACAAAAACAAGCAACTCATCGCCGAAATTGCACAAATCAAAAGCAGCATTGCACTGGACTCGTCCACCGCTGCGACCTACCAAGAGGGTGGCTTTGCCTATACTCCAGGGAGCTTAATTTTTATTGAACACCGATCTGCCGAGCCGTGGGGCATCATTGATATTGGGTCCAATGCGGGATTGACGCCGCCATTCGCCGTATTGGGTTCGAGCGGAATTATTGGCATTGCGTACGAGTGCACGCCCCATTACGCTCGCGTTCGCCCGCTTAGCCACCCGAGTATGCGAATCTCTGCTTCAGCAGAGCGCACCGGCCACTTCGGGACCATACAATGGAACGGATCCAACCCGAGAACGGCAGATTTTGTTGACGTTGCCATAGAAGCTGAACTCAAACCCGGCGATCGCATTGTTACGGATGCACGCTCTAGTGTCTTCCCTGCGGGTTGGCTCGTAGGAACCGTTGAATCGGTCACCGTAGACAGCCTGCAGTTCACGCTTACTGCCACAGTTCGACTAGCTGCTGACCTACAACGTCAGCAAGTAGTGCTTGCCGCGGTTAATTTGCACTTACCCGAACGAGATAGTATTGAACCATGACCCGACCCGGACCTTGGATCGTTTTTTCATTTTGGGTACTCCTCGCCCAAATATTTTTATTGAGTCAAATAGAAGTAGGCGGTTATTTAAGTCCCTATTTGTATCCACTCATACTGGTTCTGGCACCAGCTAACTTCAATCGACTCGGCCTAGTGGCCATCAGCGCTGTGATTGGCTTGGGCATTGACCTACATGAAGGCAGCGGTGGGCTGCACCTTATGGCTAGTTCCCTTCTCGCATATGTTCGCCCTTGGATTCTTAACGGGATTGTACCCCGTGCGGCCGAAGAACAGCTTTCCTTTGCTCCCCAAGATCTTGGGCTTGGCAAATGGACGACGTTGGTGCTCCTCACAATGGGAATTCACCACTTGTGGCTTTTTGTGTGGGCTAGCCACGGAACCCATATTTTAAGTCTCGTACTTGGACGAAGCGTTCTCAACCTGTTGGTAAGTGCGGCATTGTCCACTGCGGTGGCTTGGTTTATTCCTAAATCCCAAGTGGGATGAATCGGAGTCGAATTCTGCCCATCGGAGTGCTCGCGGTACTCGTACTTTTTATACTTCGCCTGATCAACATCCAGCTAATCGATACGCGCTACACCCTCGACGCCGCAAACAATGCGCAGCGAATAGAGAAGATTTATGCTCCGCGTGGCTTAATGCGGGACCGCAACGGAACAGTCCTCGCTACCAACCAAATCGCTTTTGACGTCGAAGTTATCGCCAGCCGACTCAGCAATCTTGATACTGTTGCACTCGCCCGGGTGCTCGGAGAACCCTTGGCTTCAATTCGCAAGCAGCTCAAAAAGGCTTTGATCCAGGGTCGGTACCGCCCATTTGCTATTCTCAGAGGGCTCACTGTCAAAGATTACGCATCAATTCAAGAGCAAATAGCAATGTTTGAGGGAGTACAACTCCGCAAGCGCAGCTTTCGCAAATACCCGATGCCCATTGGCGGAAACGTAATGGGTTATGTGGGCGAGGTAAACGATTACCTGATGACGCGTCACCCAGAGTACGACCTTGGCGACTACCTCGGTATTTCGGGAATTGAAGCTTCCTATGAAACGGAACTACGAGGAATCGCCGGTAAGCGCTACATCACCGTCGACAATCGAAACCGCGACGTGGGATCCTTTGCAAAGGGTCGATACGACGAGCAACCCGCAATGGGTGCAGAACTTCAGCTAACCTTGGACGCCGAACTTCAGGCCTTAGCTGAAGAGTTGATGCGCGGCAAACGAGGAAGTATTGTGGCCATCGAGCCCTCTACTGGCGAAATTCTTGCGTTGGTTTCATCACCCGCCTATGACCCCAATGCCCTCGTGGGGCGTTACCGTTCGCGCAACTATACCATTTTGTATCGGGATTCGGTGAATAAACCCTTGTACGACCGCGCCGTTTTGGCAGAGTACCCTCCAGGATCGCCATTTAAGATCTTGAATGCACTAATTGCCCTTCAAGAAGGGGTAGTCCAAGAGGAAACCCAGTACACTTGTATCGATGGATACCATTTTGGCTCACTTCACGTAGGATGCCACTGCAAAGCCGGCACTCTTGATTTGCGTGGTTCCATTGCCAAGAGCTGTAACAACTACCATTGCCAGATTTTCAAGCGAGTACTGGACAAGTACCCTACAGCAAGCCTTGGAATTGATGCGTGGAGTGATCACGTGAAAAGTTTTGGACTCGGGGACTTTTTGGGTGTTGACCTGCCCACAGGTCGCAAAGGATTTGTTCCGACTGGGGAATACTTTAACAAGGTGTACCGCACGGACCGCTGGAAATCTCCAACTGTGATTTCGCTGGCAATAGGCCAGGGTGAGCTCCTCGTGACGCCCATCCAACTCGCGAACATGGCCGCTGCTGTCGCCAACCGCGGCTGGTGGATTCGGCCGCACCTTGTGCGAAGTATTGACGGCACGCCCAATCCCAATCCGGAATTCTCTAAAGTACATCGCACCACGATTGACCCTCAGAACTTTGAGGTAATTATCGCAGGAATGAACGATGTATTTGAATCCGGTACTGCACGCGCCTCTCGCCTCGAAGGTCTTCTCATGGCGGGAAAGACCGGTACCGCTCAAAATCCGCACGGTCAAGACCACTCAATTTTCACTGCGTTTGCGCCCCTGGACAAGCCCCAAATTGCACTTGCAATTATTGTTGAAAATGGGTACTGGGGATCGCGTTGGGCCGCCCCCATCGCCAGTTTGATGATGGAATCCTACCTCAATGACACAATTACACGTCCCGATCTCTATCGGAGAATGGTTGAAGGCAGCTTAACTGGCGAGTACCGAGTCAACCAAGTGGAAACCGAACTACCCCCGTACTGATGCAGCGACAAACTACCACTGATCCACTTGTAGGTAAACTTGACCAACTCAGTGTGGGACTTGTCGCATTTTTAGTCCTATTCGGTTGGATTAATATTTTTGCCACAGTAAGTCCAATGGACGATACCTGGGCCTGGAGTTGGTCCAACGAGGCTGGAAAGCAATTGAGCTTCATTGGCCTTGCGGGGGTGCTGGTGCTTTTGGTTCTTTTGTCGGATGCACGCCTATTTGAAGTGCTTTCATGGGTTGTTTACGCCCTATCCATTGTTCTACTGCTTGCCGTACTGGCCGTTGGAGTCGAACGCGGAGGCAACAAATCATGGCTGAGTCTCGGATCTTTTGGCCTTCAACCATCGGAATTTGCCAAACTCGGAACGGCGCTTGTTCTTGCCCGTGTCCTTGGAAGAAGTCCTGACGGCCTTAAGGCATGGCGGTCTCGGTGGCTTCCTATGGCCGTTGTGGCGCTGCCCATGCTCCTCATTCTCTTGCAACCTGATGCAGGTTCAGCCTTAGTTTTTGCGTCGTTCTTGCTGGTGTTTTACTTCGCTGGCCTTCCTGGATTCTACCTCTTCGGTGCGTTGGGTGTGGTAGCCCTCTCGATTCTCTCACTAGCCCTCACCCCATCTACCGTACATTGGATCATTGGCGGAACCGTGGTCTTAAGTCTCGCCGCGACGCGAATCCGTACCCGTCTAAATTTTGTGCGGTTTGTAAAGCATCCCGCTATTTGGTTGGGGCTCGGTGCTTTGCTTTGGTCTGGGGCGGTACAGCAAGTCTTTGATCAGGTACTTAAGCCGCACCAGCAAATTCGCATCAAACTCCTTTTAGGTCAAGTAGACGACCCTAGTGCCGCGGGCTACCAAACCGCACAATCACTCATTGCCATTGGCTCTGGTGGATTATTTGGAAAAGGCTACATGAACGGAACCCAAACCCGATTGCGATTTGTTCCGGAACAAACCACTGACTACATTTTTTGTACCGTGGGCGAAGAATGGGGCTTTATTGGGTCCCTCATCGTGCTCGGTGCGTTCGCTGGACTCATTATTCGCATCACGCTGCTGGCCCAACGTCAAAAGCACGCCTTTGGAATGTACTATGGACTGGCTGTAGCAAGCATTTTATTTGTTCACTTCACAGTAAACATTGGAATGACACTGGGTATGATGCCCGTTATCGGGATTCCGCTGCCGTTCTTTAGCTACGGAGGCTCATCCCTCTGGGCATTCAGCCTAATGGTGTTTGTGTTCTTGCGCTGGGACGCGTACCGCTGGGAAAGCCTCTAAGGGCTTTTCGCCGTCTAGTAGAACAGACCGCGGTTGTCGCTAACCTTCGCGGATCCCAACAACGATTGAAGCAGCATTCGCTGAGCATTGCCAGCTAAACGATTGTTCTCGGCAGCCATGTCGGCAGCAGTCAAATTGGCCGCAGAATTAAAGGTATTTACCACTTTAAATCGGTAGACTCCATTGCTGCCCTCGATGATCTCTGACTGAGTTCCAACTTTGCTTCCGGCAGCCATACCAACTACTTTGGGCTCACGTCCGTTGGTCAAGAATGGCGAGGCAAGAGTGACGTTAGCTGGAGCCCAGTTAAGTTGTTTGGTCTTAGCCATCCGGTCGGCCAGCACGCGAACCTTGGCGCGATTCAGAGCAAGTGCCTTAAGGTCATCCTTAACCGCATCAAGAGGCTTGTAACCCTCTTCAAAGGCCCCAGTCACGTACACGACCGAGTAGGACTTATAGTTATTGTTCACGACACTCACGTCGCCAACCTCACGGTCTTCGTTGAACATCCAACGGACCACTTCGCGACCGTCCGAAAGCCCCATTACAGAAGCATCGGTTGCAGTCACATTGCGAGCAGGAAGCATTGAAACTCCAAGTTGGGCCGCAGCCGCTTGGGGCTCTTTGCCCTCTTGGATGGCCTTGGCTAGGGCACTAGCCTGAGCGTAGATCTTTTGCTCGGTCACCGGACTCACGTCAATACGGCGAACAATCTCGGCCAAACGAACAGCTGGACGCGAACCCTTTTGACCCGTAACCTCTACGAGGTGAAATCCAAACTCGGTCTCTACCATATCAAAGCTTCCGGTGCGGCGCTCAAAACAGAACTGCTCGAATGCTGGCGTCATCATTCCTGGTTTGAACCAGCCCAGGTCACCACCCTTAGATGCTGCCACTACGTCACTGCTCAACGCTTCGCTGGCAGCGGCAAAGGACGCTCCTCCCTTGATTGCAGTGAGCAGGCTATCGGCTAGTTTCTTCGCATCTTGGTAACTGCGCTGGGCACTTGAACGTTCCGAACCGGCGTAACCAATCAAGATATGTTTTGCGCGCACCGAATCAGGTAGCGAAGCTCGGCTCATCACCTTTACGAGTCGGTAGGAATCGCCATCTTGAATAGGCCCACCGACAAAGCCCACGGACATACCTTGAATCGCCTCAAGGATTGTGGGATTAAGCGTAGACTCTGGACGTAGACTTGGGGTTGAAAAAACGTCACTGTTCGCTGCAGCGAAGGCACTGTCGTCCGAAGAAGCACCGAAGTCCGAAGCTAACGTGCTCAATTCGAGTTTCACCTTGGCCAAATCTTCATCGCTTGGAATAAGAGGAAAGTCCGCCACGAAGCCATCGCGAACGGGCTTGGTAAGCTTGAAACTCGATTGGTACTCAGCGTACACCGCTTTGTAGTCGGCGTCGGTAGCCTCGACACTGCTGTCAGAGACTTCAGATACCGACATGGAGGCAATTTCGAGTTGAATTTGGCGGTTATTCCGCGAATTGAGTGCGTTCTGAAGAGATAGGGGCATTCTCATTCCCGCAGAAACCGCATCGTAAATTTTGTTGCTAAGGCTTTGGTTCTTGATGTCATTCTCAAACGCTACCCAACTTTCGTACTGGGCAGCAGCTTCAGGAGACTGCTCGCGCTGGTCGCGCAAGTTTTGAAGTGCACTGCGCAATAAGTCAGGGCGAAAGGCGCCGGTGCTCGGATCTTGAAGACCTGGCATTTGCTGAACTGAAGGGTTCAACTCGATTACACGACGTAACTCCTCGTCGGTCACCACAAATCCCAATTCTGCCATGGGTTCGACCAATAGCTTTTCATTGAGGAGGTTGTTCCACACCATTTCACTGATTTGGAGCGGAGATGCTTGAGCATATTGTGGATTTTGGCGAAGCTCTTCTACATCTTTGTTAAACTCGATGTAGGATATTTTCGTGCCATCAATGCGTCCGACGGCGTCTTTGTCGCCTTGAAAAAGCACGTTTCCTGAGGTTAAAAAGTCTGTCAAAATAAAGGCAATCAGCGAAATACCGATTACTGACACGACTAAGCCTGAGCGGCTGCGAATAGCTTCAAAAAGTCCCATACCTTGTGTAAATAAGGTCGCGAATATACAAATTAGCAACCGGTTGGCGACGCACTTATTTAGTCATCGCGCCGCACGCGAACCTGTTTGACGCGCTGTGCTTCCATACTTTCAACTTCAAGCCGCCAAGGGCCGACAACTACAACCTCTCCGGGCTCGGGCAACTTGCCTCCAAGGTCCGTGATTAATCCCCCCAGGGTGGTAAATCGTTCGGACTCAGGCCACTCAAATCCATATGCATCGTTGAGGTAATCAACCTCAAGTCGTGCATCCAGGCGGTATTCATCCTCACCGAGCACTTGCTCCACTAGGCTGTCTTGATCGTGTTCGTCGTCAATTTCACCGAACAATTCTTCGATGATGTCTTCGAGGGTTAGTATTCCGACTAAGTCGCCCAAATCATCGACAACAAGGGCCATGCTGCGCTTTTCGCGAATCAATTGATGAAAGACATCTTGAGCATTCATCGCTTCAGGTACAAACGACAATGGCGTGAGCACACTTCGCAGGCTCTTAGGCTGCTTGAACAGTTCAAACTGATGCACATACGCAAAGGCATCGTCCAAACTCTCGCGGTACACAACTAATCGACTGTAGCCCGTCGCTACAAACGTGGACTTGAGGTCCTCAAGACTGATGCTCAACGGCACCGCGACAATTTCAGGTCGAGGAACCATACACGAGCGCACCTTGACCTCTGCAAAGTCGAGCGCATTGCGAAACAACTCAACTTCAGGTTCTTGAATGTGCTGTTGGCTCGCTTCATCTACCAAATGGTTGAGGTCCGATAGTCCAAATACCCGTGCAGACGGAGCTGACTGTGGATCGGCACCCAATCGTCTCAAAATGAAGGCACTAAAGTGACCCAAGAGCCATGTGATTGGCCAGAAAAGAATATAGAAAATTCCAGAAGGAACCACAACCCACTTAAACGCAGCGTTGGCTTGCTCACGAAAGAGCGCCTTAGGGATGTACTCTGCTAAGAACAATACGACAATGGTAGAAACGAGCGTTTCCGTAAGTACCGCGAGCGGAACCTGCATAAACTTAAGCAGGAACGGATGAAGGAGTTGAGATGTTTGGGCTCCAACCACTACGAGCGCAAGCGTGTTACCAACGAGCATCGTGACGATAAAGCGCTGAGGATGCTGCATCCAATGGGTCACCCAAAACGGAATCGTTTTGCGCTTGAGGTCAATTTCAAGTTGAAGGCGATTGGCCGACAAAAACGCAATCTCAGACCCAGAAAAGAATGCCGATGCGACCAGCGCCACCAAAAGGATGATGGCACTCATGATTGGGATTCTTGGCTACTCCGAATCCGTTGGCGTCGGCGCCAGTAGGCCATGCCCAATGCAAGAATCACAAAACCAACGAATAAGAGCGCACGTGTTGGATCGCTTGTGCGCAAAGACCACGCAGATTCCGCCGAGAGTACGGCGACGACATAATACATCCACTCCATTGTTCTAAGGCTGCGAGCTGGCTTCATGGTTCAAAATTACCTTTTAATTACTGTCCGCGCTGCCGGACACTTCAAAAATGCTGTAGGTCGATAGGTCGTCCTGGGCCTCGAAGCCGGTGCCACTTAAGGTTTGACCCTCTTCGCGAATTTCAACCCAGCTATCGCCATAGACTCTACCCTCTTCCCGATTCCAAAAAAGGGATTGAGTTCGCAATGTTTTACGATCCCCTGTGCGGATTAGGACATTGCCCTGGAGTTCCCAAACTCGCTCTTTGACGTCCCGTATGATTCGGTCGGCTATCATTTCGGTTCCCGTAGCACGCTTACCAACCCATTGGCTTGCTCGAACGTTACCACTGAAGAGTTCTCTAGTGGGGTTGTTGGCCGTTCGTTCCTCTTCCCAACGGTCGGATTGAAGCTTCCATTGCACCTCGCTCGTATCAGCGTACACTACAGAAATACCATATTGAATGGTGGCCGGACCCTGTGGTTGGGCACGAACGCGCTGAACGTCGTGGGCGTCGTTGCGGCACGAAGCCACGACGACGCCCACCGCCAGAATTAGCCCGAATTTAGTAGCGGACAACCACGCGCTCGTTAATCCAACATCCGACGGTGTAGGTATCTCCGTCTTTGAATCCGAATTGGAAGGCAATCGACTTGTCGGGCACTCCCTTGCGGAAGGCAGCCGCCAGCTTCTCGGCGCGCGGTGCAAGGTCAGGCTGAACGGAAGCCGCACGATTGGCCATGTTGATCGCCGCCCAGTACACCGCATTCTTTTCAAATGCATTGCTTCCGCATGTGCCCGCCGCTTGAGCATACAGCGAAGCAAGGTACAAGAAGGGCTCACCTGACTCAGAATTCTGCTTGGCTGACTCAAGGCATGCGCGCTTCGCTTCTGAAGACTGCCCCAATTTGTCGCTGACGTAGGCAATCTTCATCCAATCCTTTGCCCGCTTCTTAGGGTCAACTTCCTGGCGAATGGCGTCCTCAAAATACTTCTTGGCGTCTGCCCACTTACCATTCTTCACACTCAATTGGCCCATAGAGCGAGCTGCCTGAGCAGAAGGTTCAAGTGCGTACAACGCAGAAGCCGCCTTGAAGTACACCGGATTGTCTGTGCAGTCGGTGGCACCCGACGTGTCCTGACGCTCTTTCGAGAGCATCTTTACTGCGCGAATCAACCACGATTTGTCGTTCTTGTTGAGGGCAAATGTGGAATCACTGTAGATCAACGTCAAGCGATCACAAGTGAGCAAGGGAGCAATACCTTTTTCGATGTTGGCTACCAACTTTTCGGACTGAGCCAGCAACTTCACATTGATATCCAATGAGCGCTTCTCTCGCTCGGTAATGGTACCAGTTGTGTCTTTTGCCGTAAGTTCTGCAATAAGTACGTTGCGATCGTTGGACTGAAGTTCAATGGCTTCAGCCACGTCGTTGAATCCGTCAAGAAGACCCTCTGACTTCAGGACCTCATCCTTGTACAGCTTGATTACCACATTGAAGTAGTTGTTCAAGTACGATGGTTGTATGGCTTTGGGATCGAGATTAAAGGCGACCTTGTACATTTCGTAGGCCTTTTTGGCGCTATCGGGATAGTAGGTCCAAAAATCATCCGCTTTTTGAGCAAGAACTTCGGCTTCCTTACCAGGAAAGTACGTATTGCGCTTGTCGTAGCTTGAAAGAAGCAGACGAATCAGAGCCTCTTTAGCGGCTGGGTCGGTCGTGGCTTTGATTTTAGCCTCAATGATTTTGGGAGCAAATCGGTAGACGACATCTGTTGCTGAGGGGCACGTTTCATAAACCACTTTCCATGGCTCGTAGGCTTCTGCATAGGCCTTCGTATTGTAGAGCGATCCAAATTCATTGTACTTCTCAAAGCAGACCAATGAGTCAGTTTGAGATTTACCCCACTTGGCTTGAGCAAAGCTGGGAACGAGGCCAACTGCTAAGAATAGAGAAAAGATGATACGCTTCATAATCAACGGAATTTAGCTTTCATGAACCACTGGTCGTTCAGTGTAACGCCAACGAAGGCGCGAAGATATTGTTCACGGACGAGACCATTTTGGATACTACCCAATTGCCCGGTACTCAGCCCGAGGTGTAGCGTCGAAACTTTAACGTCTCCAGGAATAAAACTACGTCCACCAACCGGCATTGCCAACCCAAAGTTGGCGTTCCATCCGGTGACTTCGGTACCATTGAGCACCAGTCCAAATCGGTCGCTGCGAAACGCGGCGATGTACTGAATCTGACTCCAATAGGACGTCAGACGTCGGTTCGAAAAGGCAAGCATCGGAACCACCGAGGCGTTCGCTACCCACGTCGATGTCGGCTGTTGGTAGGCCCCAGGAACTACTGAACCAAAATCCCGTTGCTGTTCCAAATTAATTTGCTCGTAGTGTACGGCAAGCGACCATGCGGGCAGCATGGCATTCTTGCGGTTCCGCACCCACCTCAATCCGTATCCAAGACGCGAACCAAGCACAATACTACCCGATGTAGCCGCTCGAGATTGCACGGTATCCAGCGGAAGTTCGGTTCCCGCAGCGTTCGTATTGAAACTGTAAAGGCTGTAATCTTGCGTAGCCTGAAGTGAGGCGGTGGGTTCGTACTGAATTCCGGCGGTAACCTCTTGCTCGCCAAACGGCAGAATAAGTTGGCCACCAAACTGCCAGCGCCAGTCGCTTACCGAGACGTGCTCCACCTCTCCAACGTAGTCGTAGCGGGCATTGGTGAAGTAGAGTTTATTGCTGCGCTCGGCCGTACCGAATAGGTAGCGAGTAGTCGCACCCATCGAGATGTATTTAATGGGCATCCACGACCACGAAATCGCAGTGGCGTTCAAGCCTCCGCGACCCGTGTAGCGGCGGTACCAGTCACCAAAAGATGAATCTGTTCCGCCTGTTTGAAGGTCGTAGCCCACTGAGGTGTACGGGCGCAGTGAGCCTGCCAAGGCCATACCCTTTCCGAGTGGGACGCCAATTCCGAAATGATTGAAGCCGCCCGTCTGATTGAGCACACTTTTACTTGCATTGGATTGACGAATTCCAGACCACTGGCCCCCGAGGTCCAACGTGGTGTATTTAAGCGCCGAAAGGGCTGCAGGTTGGTCCGGATTGACGTACCACGGATTGCGGTCTGCGGAACTCGCGCCGCCAAGAAGTTGCTGGTAAGCGTTGGCTTGGGCGGCGAACCAGCCCGTTCCGAACAGTGAGTACGGACTGACGGACTGCTGTTGTGCACTCAAGCTCAGAACCATAGCGAGCATTAGGGCAGTGAGGAAGCGTGGCGTATTCATTCTTGTACAAGGGCCCAGAGTCCTCTGGCAACCCAATTTTCGTCGGCAAAGATGCCCTTTTTCAAATGATTGACAAAAGTTAGGCCATCTCCACCCGTGACGAGGACAGTTAAATTTGGATTAATTCTTTCGAAGCGTTCGATTTCTGCGTTGATTTCGTCCACCATCCCTTGCGCCGCACCTCGGCGCATGCTTTGTGCCGTCGTGTGGGTTCGGGGGTCGGAACCGAGTTCAACAATCGCCTCCAGATCCGGGAGGCTCCCAGTGTGCTTGTGCATCGCCTTCAGCCGACTGGACCACCCAGGGGCTATCGATCCGCCTTGAAAGCGGCCGTCTTGCGCGAGGTAGCTGTAGGTTAGGCAGGTTCCGAGTGAAATGAGAAGTAATGGCAGATCAGGGTAATGCGTCCGGGCTCCTTCGATCGCCGCAAGGC